>Ga0334900_1000612_pt1 | contig 49320 bp, 33 predicted proteins | sample GraSluR3_MG_2_FD_207231 | JGI IMG/M metagenome (GOLD analysis project Ga0334900, IMG submission 207231) | Sludge microbial communities from methane-producing bioreactor in Wageningen University, Netherlands - Granular Sludge_31_08-R3 | ecosystem: Engineered > Bioreactor > Anaerobic >... | reverse complement strand
TTTCTGAATCACTGAAATACTTGCTTGGTTTCCTGACAATTTTATTGTCAGTTAATCCTGAAATAAGTTTACTCTTTTTTCTCATTTTACACTTTTTTAGTGTAAACCTATTTTAGGACGAGACAACTTCATCCGAAACGCCAAATGAAATTGGAACAGCGTCTGTAATGCTTGATGAAGTTGATGAGGTCTATTTAAATAGCTTTTGTTTTGGTTTCCGTCCTAATTCACTTACTGAGTTAGTTCCTGCTTTTTCTCGCTATTTATTCAGAAGCGAGCTATTTAGAAGGAAAATAATAAAATTAGCACAAGGAAGTACACGATTCAATATGTCTAAAGTTGAATTAATGAAACTGAAAGTGCTACTCCCTAAAGAAAAAGAACAAATCAAAATAGCTGATTTTCTTACTTCTTTGGATGGTGCAATTGAAGCAATCGAGGCAGAAATTTGCGGTTCAATGAAATATAAAAAAGGCTTACTTCAAAAAATGTTTGTGTGATGGAACTTACCAAGCAATCCATATTAAATCATTCCAGGCTCATTCCAGGCATTGAGGGATATCTGATATTGATTGATAAAATTGAGAAAAATAAAAGCATCTACCCAGATATAGCCATAGAAACTTGTAAATCCTTACTTGAAGGTTTGTGTCTTAAGGGTCTTTCACTATTAAGCGACAAGTACATCAATAGTAAATCTTTAAAAACCAAGTGTAAAAATGATTTAAAGATATTGACAAATACAGCTTTTGATGAAGTTTACACGGATTATGTAGAGTCACAAGTTCATGAATCACTTGCTAATATGTTAATTGACATTTCTGTAACTCAAAAAATCAAAGATAACGCTAAGCGAAGGGTAAGAAAACAAGCAATTGAAGCTATTGCAAAAGTCTCTGCTATTCGTAACGAGAGAGGTGATATTTCGCATGGTCGTGATTATCCGAAAGTGCAGGAAAGCAGTATTGCTCTATCCAAATCTATCAGTTCTATCACAGATGGTATATGCTCATTTATGATTGAACAAATAGCAGAGAAATATTTACTAAAGCTAAAAACTCAAAACAGGTTAATTTATCACGACTTAACTGATTTCAATGATTGGCTTGATGAAATGCACCATGTTTCCAGTATAAAGGTAGATTTTAGCAAAATTCTCTACAAAAACGCCTACGATAAATACGAAGAATACTACTATACAGAATATATAGACCTTGTTGAAACAGAAGAAGAGCCAACTAAAGAAGCTGTTTCAACAATAGAAGAAGAAGTAAAAGAAGTCATTGAGGAAGCTATTGAAGCTGAAACCTTGACTGAACAACCTGTTGCTGAAGAAACTGAAAAACCCATTGAAAAGCAGGTTGAAAAATTAGTTACCGACTTTGACGAAGAAAACTTTTGGACAGAGGACAAAATTCAAGCACTTCAAGAATTTGCAGAGGAAGAAAATTTAAAAAGTGAAGAATTAAAAGAAGTGGTTAATGAATATCTATTCAGCGAAAAACCACCTTTACGTGACGATGTTGCTAAAACAATGAACGAAAGACCGAAATTGTCAGAGTTCAAAACGATAGTTTCAAGTTTGACAGATAGAATTATGGCTTTTGCCAATGACTTAAAAAATCCAGAAGCAGAAGCATGACATCACAACCCGAACAAATATTAGAAAACAATTTAGTTACTCAACTTGTAAGGCTTGGCTATAAAAGGGTTGTAATACGTGATGAAAATGAACTTTTAGCCAATCTCAAAAATCAATTAGAGAAACATAACAAGGTTCAGTTAAGCAATAACGATTTCAAGCAAATACTCAACTATATCAACAAGGGCAATGTCTTTAAACGAGCTAAAATATTGCGAGATCGAGTACCCTACACCAAAGCACAAGGCGACACAAAGACAGTAGAACTCATCAACCAAATTCATTGGTGCCAAAATGAGTTTCAGGTTACGCAGCAAATCGCCATGGAGGGCACGCACAAAAACCGCTATGATGTCACCATTCTCATCAACGGTTTGCCTTTAGTTCAAATAGAATTGAAGCGAAGAGGTTTAGAACTTAAAGAAGCCTTCAATCAAACCAATCGCTACGAAAGACATTCGTATGGGGCAGGTCATGGATTGTTTCAGTTTGTACAGATTTTTGTAATCAGCAACGGCGTCAATACCAAGTATTACGCAAACTCACCCCTAAAAGCGCGTTCATTCAAACAAACCTTCTTTTGGGCAGATGAAAAAAATCGGTTGATTACCCAATTGGCAGCATTTTCGGAGGTGTTTTTAGAGCCTTGCCACATTTCTAAAATGATAACCAAGTACACCGTTCTCAACGAATCGCAAAAAATTCTGATGGTGCTTCGCCCGTATCAATTTTATGCTGTTGAGAATATTGTTGAGCGGGTAAAGACCACAACCAAATACGGCTACATTTGGCATACCACAGGCTCGGGAAAAACACTGACTTCGTTTAAAGCCGCTCAAATTCTAACCAATCTAAAGGAAGTACATAAAGTGGTTTTTGTAGTGGACCGCAAGGATTTGGATTACCAAACCACCAAAGAATTTAACGCTTTCAGTAAAGGGAGTATTGATGGAACCAACAACACCAACACACTGGTAAAACAACTTGCAGGAGACAACAAACTCATTGTTACCACCATTCAAAAGCTGAATACGGCTATCAGCAAAACCCGTTACCTGGGAAGAATGGAAGCCTTGAAAAAAGAACGTATCGTATTCATTTTTGACGAGTGCCACAGAAGTCAGTTTGGAAAAACACATGAAGACATCAAGCGGTTTTTTGAAAATTGCCAGATGTTTGGTTTTACCGGTACGCCCATTTTTGAACCCAATGCTGGTAAAAATGAATATGGCAAACGAACCACCAAAATGCTGTTTGGAGATTGTTTGCATAAATATGTAATTACAGACGCCATACGAGACGGAAATGTGCTCAAATTTTCAGTGGAGTACATCCGAACCTTTAAAAAGAAAGACCATATCCTCGATATCAATGTAGAAGCCATTGATGAAGCGGAAGTAATGGATGCACCGGTTCGCTTGGACAACATTACGGAATACATCATTGCTAATCACAATCGAAAAACCCATAGCCGAGAGTTTACAGCTATTTTCTGTGTTTCGAGTGTGCCCATTCTGATTGAGTACTATAAATTGTTTTTGCAGAAAAAAGAAGAAGGAAAACACAACCTTCGGTTGGCAACCATATTTTCTTATTCTGCCAATGAAGAAGACAAGGATGCCGTTGGCTTTGTAGATGATGAAGAATTTTTAATGGCAGCAGAACCACAAGCGGAATATAATACCCAGCATACGAGGGACGAATTAGAAGATTTCATCAAGCACTATAACAAGCAATTTGGAACAAACTACACCAGCAAAGACAATCAATCATATTACAACTATTACAATGACATAGCCAAGCGCGTAAAACACCGCCAAATTGATGTTTTGGTTGTGGTAAATATGTTCTTGACAGGTTTTGACAGTAAGCATTTGAACACGCTTTATGTTGATAAGAATTTGCAATATCACGGACTTATTCAAGCTTATTCCCGAACAAACCGAATTCTGAATGAAGTCAAATCGCAAGGAAACATAGTTTGCTTTAGAAATTTGAAAGAAGCAACGGATGAAGCCATTACCCTATTTTCAAACAAGAATGCCATTGAAGAAATCATCATGCAGCCCTATGAGGAGTATGTTGCGAAATTCAACCAGGCATTTATTGCTTTATTACAGATTGCGCCCACGGTAAACAGTGTTAACGATTTACCAAGCGAAGAAGAAGAATTGGCTTTTATTCAAGCCTTTCGTGAATTGATACGTTTGAAGAATGTGCTTTCCACATTCACTGAATTCAAGTTTGACGACTTGTCCATGACAGAGCAGTCTTTTGAAGATTACAAAAGCAAATACCTTGACTTGTACGACAAAGCAAAAGGTCACAACCAAAAAGAAAAGGTCAGCATTTTAGGAGATATTGACTTTGAATTGGAGTTGATACACCGAGATGAAATCAATGTAGCCTACATTTTAAAGTTGCTTGCCAAGTTGAAAGATGCAACGCCTGAGGAACAAGAGAAGCAGAAAAAAGCTTTGATCGAAATTGTGGCAGGTGATGCACAATTGAGAAGCAAGAGAGAATTGATAGAGAAGTTCATCCAAGAGAACTTACCTCATATTTCAGATTCGGACGACATTCCAGACGAGTTTGAAAGTTATTGGAATGAAGAACGGAAAGAAGCCCTCAAGAAATTAAGTGAAGAAGAAAGCCTTGACAAGGAAAAACTTCAGGATGTAATCGGTAAATACCTTTTTACAGAGAAAAAACCGCTTAGAGATGATGTAATCGGACTTTTAAACAAAAGGCCAGCACTTAAAGAACGAGCAACAATAGCCGAAAGGGTAACGAATAAGATTTTAAGATTTGTAGAAACATTTATTAACGGAATGGCAGGGAGTTAACACTTTATTTACAGATGAGAAAAATAGACAGAGATACATTTTTAAGAAGTTTCAAGGTGCTTTCAAACCAATCATTCGATTTGTTTTTAGGTTCAGGCGCCTCTGTCAATTCCGGTATCCCGTCAGGAGGTGACTTAGTTTGGCATTTTAAGAGAGAAATACTTAGCAGCAAGAAAATAATAAATGGTAAGAAGTTTACTGACCTTAAAATAGAAGCCAATAAACAAATTATTCAAAATTATTTTGACCAAAGAGGCGACAGCAATATAACAAACCCCTATTCTCACTACTTCAAAGAATGCTACCCCGACTCACTTGTTAGAAAAGAGTTTTTGAGTGATTTGGTTCGTGATAAAAAACCGTCCATTGGCTTTCTCTGTTTATCAGCACTGGTAGAGCGACAAAAATTTAATGTGGTTTGGACTACAAATTTTGACGACTTGATTGAAAAGGCAATTACAGCCCTGAATTATAAAAGTTGCCAAATTGTTTCCCCTGATAACGCAAGCTCTGTTCAACAATTCAATTCGGATATTCCTACAGTTGTAAAACTTCATGGGGATTTCCGATATGATCCGCTCCAAAATACTGATGAAGAACTTCAGGAGTTAGAAGCAAGTTTACATACAAAATTCTTAGACGCTTCAACCCAAAAAGGCATATTGGTTGTCGGGTATTCGGGCAGTGATAAATCTGTAATGACTACATTGGAAAAAGCATTAGAGAAACCCAATGCTTTTCCAAAAGGTTTAATTTGGTGTATCCCAAAGGGGCTGCAACCATCAAAGGATTTAGAAGCTTTGATTGAAAAAGCTCATCAGCAAAACAATCGTTCAGGATTTTTAGAGATTGATAACTTCGACTATTTCCTACATGAGATTTATAAAACCTGTGAATTATCAAATACACAAATTGATACCATTGCCTCTGAACGATTTGAACAAAGACAGGCATTTAGGTTAAGTCAGAATCCCTCTGCCACCTTGCCAATTCTTTTAAATGCAATAAAGGCAAAGAGCTTTCCGAAAACCGCTTTTACTACGAAAACCACTTTAACAGGGGTAGGAAAATGGAAAAGATTGCGGCAAGTAATCGGCAGTTCAAATATTGTTGCGTCATTTACCAAAAACGATACTCTGATGATTTTTGGTGTTGAACAGGAAATCAAGGAAACTCTTAAAAGCCATATAACGGATGACTTAAAAATTGCTGACATACCGGAGCATATCTATTATCATTCCGATTCCTTTTATTTAGGGATGCTATATGAGTTGGTTGAAAAAGCTTTGATCAATGATTTTGGATTGTCCGTTTACGCAAAAGGTAGGAATATCAGAAAATTCTATTCTTCCGAAAACCGATTAAGTGATAGCGAAATTGCAGATATTAAAAATCGAAACCGTAATTTCAATATTCACCAAAACATAGCTGTTTTTGAAGCATTTGAGTTTAAAATTGAATTCGTTAACAAAGAACTATATCTACTAATTTGTCCTACTGTTCATATACAGACAACAGCAGGCGGTGAACCTCCCAGAAATGTTGTTCAATATCTTTCAAACACCATTATTTCAAATCGCTACAATAATAAGTATGGGCAAAAGATGCATCGGTGGTTTAATGAATTGAAGAAGAAAAATGAAGGCTTAAATTTTAAACTCGGTGATTTTGAAATAAAGCTATCTGAATATTACTCAACAGCAGCCAAAAAAGTAAACGATAAGTTTTATTGCTTTAATGGCTTTACAAAGCTTAATGAGCCGTCAATTTATTTTCATTATCAGGATGAGGCAAAGCAATCAATTCATCCGATAAATGGCTTAAAAATTTTAGGTCCGTTAGAAGAAAGCTTTGACCAAAGTAACAATGGCCCTGCAATAGTCAACTTAGCTATTATTTCCCCTGACTTTGGATTTGAAAAAGTTAAAGCCCATTTAGATTCACTACTGAATTCAGTCAGTCCAAGATGGGAAAGGGAGTATTTGAAGGATTTTCCGGGATTTGACAATGTTTTTAAAAAGCATCTCATCATTCCCAACACTGTTCAAAGTGAATTTGTGATTACAATCCCCGATAATGATGTGAGCAGTTTTTCTGCCATTCAATTTTATGATTACCTGAAAAGCAAAATTGATAAGTTGGCCTTGAAGAGCACAGACATAGATTGCGTTGTGATTTACATTCCCGATCAATGGAAGAAATTCAGGGAGCTAAAGAATGAAACCACGTATTATGACTTGCATGATTCATTGAAATTGTACTGTGTAAAGAAGGGCTTGAGAATCCAGTTCATAGAAGACAAATCCATTAACTACAAAGACCAGGCAAAAATTCGGTGGTGGCTATCGTTAGGTTTATATGTTAAATCAAATGGAACTCCATGGAAGGTTAAGACAGACAATACGGAAACTGCCTTTGTTGGATTAGGTTATGCCGTAAGACAAAATGCCCGTGATAAAGTTGTTCTTGGGAGTAGTCAAATATTTGATGGTCATGGAAACGGACTTAAATTCTTATTGCAGCCAATAGATAAGCCAGTATTTTATAACAAGAATCCTTTCATGAGTAAGGAAGATGCTTTTCGTTTACTTAGCAACATTCGAAATACTTACCATAAAATTGACCCGGTTATTGGATTGAAAAAATTGGTACTGCATAAAACCACACATTTTACTGGAGCTGAAATGGAAGGAATAAGCAATGCGTTAGAAGGAATTGATAATATCGAACTCTTACAGATTCAGCAATTCAGTAGTTGGCGAGCCATAAAACTTATCAAAAACAGTAAGGGTAAGCATGAATTTAATGGCTATCCGATTGAAAGAGGAACGGTAATCCAACTGGATGATTTCACTTTTTTGTTGTGGACACATGGATTAATTGAAAGTCAAGAATTGAACGGAAAGTATTTTCAGGGAAAAAGAGGAATACCATCACCCTTACTTATCAAGAGATTTAGGGGAACTGACCCGATAGAAACTGTTGCTAATGACATTCTCAAACTGACAAAAATGAATTGGAATGGAGCAGAACTTTATAAAACTTTTCCTGTAACCATTGACTTCTCCAAACGACTGTCTGTAATGGGTAAACAATTAGAAGAATTAGGGACAAAAGCACATGATTTTAGATACTTCATATAGCCAACCCATTTTGCAAGCACATTGCCAAAACCCCACAAGCCTCTGCACCAACCAAAGTTTTGTCAAAGAGCTTGCAAAGCCAACGCACGGCCGAAAGAAAGCACGATTGCCTAACAGCGTGTATGTGGCAATAGCGGGTGAAGTGGTAAATCGAAGGTCTGTGCTTCTAAGAAACTTTGTGCTAAACGGACAGGCAAGTGCTTCAAATCCGCTACTGCACATACACGCAAAACGTTGTGTTTCATGCGAAGAAGACCGTGCAAAATTGAAATGCCTCGTTAAAATTGACTATTTTTGTAAATAAAAAAGGATTTTGAATGAAAAAGAAACTAACAATTAAAACACTAAAAAAAGCTGCACAAGATTTTTGCGATAAAGAATCTACTTATTCCAACAAAGACCTTTATGGCGTTACTGATGGTAAAGCAGTAGGCACTTATATCGAACATAAGTTTCAAAAATATCTGGATGAAAATTATGAGTATGAAAAGGGTTCGTCTGCAAAAGGAATTGATTTGCCAAGTGATGATATTTTAACAGATATAAAAGTTACTTCAATAAAACAACCTCAATCTTCATGTCCATTTAAAGATGCAAAACAAAAAACATTTGGATTAGGATATAATATACTTGTTTTTGTTTACGAAAAAACTGACGACCCAGAGCGTGGAACTGCAATTCTTGATTTTCTAAGTTGTTCCTTTCTTGAGAAAAGCAGAACAGCAGATTATACCACAACATACAGAATAAGATAAATGGTAAAAGATGGAGCAATTAAAGAAGATATAATTGCCTATCTAAATGACAAAAATATTCCAGCTGATGATATTACATTAAGTCAAATTGCAGATAGTATAATAACAAAAATCCCTGAACAGGGGTATTTGACAATTTCTAATGCCATACAATGGAGGCTTTAGTATGCAAGAGTAGTTTATTTGACAGATAAAATTAATGGCATATCAAAATTAGTTGACAAAGTTACCAAATGAACTACAATGAATTAGACATATCGCCTGTTGTTATTGATTATTTTGCATCAAATCGTAAACATTTTACTGATTTATCCTCATGCAATGAAGATTTAGAAAAATTGTCTGGAATTAAAACATTTTTTACTAATGAAGAACAACTAAATCAACTTATTGAATTTGTTGCAGAAAAAAACTATATCGTATCTGAACCTAACAGAAGAGAATATGGAGATTTCCAAACTAATACTGAATTATCATTAAAATCAGTTGATTATATTAAGAATAATTCAAGTTTTGATTCTTTTGAATTTGTTCTTGAACCTACTTGTGGAAAGGGCAGTTTTATAATTGCCTCACTTAGAGAAATATCAAACATTAAAAAAATAATAGGTATAGAGATTTATGAACCATACATTTGGGAAACAAAGTTCAAAATATTAGAACTTTTCATAAAAAATCTTAATCTATCAAAGCCAAGCATTGAAATTATACATGATAATGTTTTTGACTTCGATTTTGAAAAATTATCAAAAGAAACAAAATCATTAAAAACATTAGTAGTTGGAAATCCTCCTTGGGTAACAAATTCAGAATTAAGTTCGATAGATTCAAAAAACTTACCTAAAAAATCAAATTTCAAAAAGCATAATGGGTATGATGCAATAACAGGAAAAGGAAATTTTGACATTGGTGAATATATATCCCTTTTAATGTTAAAGCATTTCTCTTCTCATATAGGATGTTTTGGTTTCTTAGTTAAGAACTCAGTTGTTAAAACCCTGATTTTTGACCAAAAAAATAATAAGTTTCCAATTGGTTCAATAAAGAAATTAACTATTGATGCGAAAAAAGAATTTAATGTTTCTGTTGACGCATGTTTATTCTATTCCGAATTTAATAAACAAGCTTCAATTACATGTAATGATATAGATTTCTATTCATTAAAAGATAATAGAGTTTTTGGATGGGTTGGAAATAATTTTGTTTATTCTGTAATAGATTACAAGAAAGCGAATGATATTGACGGTAAATGTCAATTTGTATGGAGACAAGGCATCAAACATGATTGTTCTAAAGTAATGGAAATTGAAAAACATAATGGGCATTACATAAATGGATTAAATCAAGAATTTACAATTGAAAATGATTTGGTTTATGGATTATTAAAGAGTTCTGATTTAAAACATACGGAAACAAATCGTTATCGTAAACTAACAATAGTAACGCAAAAGAAAATTGGTCAAGAAACTAACTATATAAAACATTCATACCCACAAACTTTTGAATACTTAGATAAAAACAGAGAATTTTTTGATAAAAGAAAATCTTCAATTTATAAAGGAAAACCAAGTTTCTCAATATTTGGAGTTGGCGATTATTCATTTATGCCATATAAAGTCGCAATTTCAGGTATGTATAAAAGAACTCTTTTTACTCTCATTACTAATGAAGACGGCAAACCTTTGATGCTTGATGATACATGTTACTTTATAGGTTTTAAAGAAAAACGTTTTGCTCAAATTGCATTGTATTTGCTTAATCATTATCATACCCAACAATTCTTAAAAGCAATCGTATTTCCAGATTCAAAAAGGCCTGTTACAAAAGATGTATTAATGCGTATAGACATAGTTAAATTGTATAATTTATTTGATTATTCATCTGTAGCTAATGAAGTAGAAGTTTCGTTAAATGATTGGAATGAATTTGGATGTAAAATAAATTCCAAAACAGAAATGAAGCAAATAAAATTATTTTGAAAAGCACGAAAATACAATAAATAGGAATATGTGCGGTGTCTCGTCCTAAATAAGCAAAAGCACATGAGGAATATGTGAAATATAAATAGTTAACGAAAAATAAGTTGTTCGAAGTTGAAAAGCATTTTTCGGAACAAATAACAGACACGACTAAAAAATTGGAAAAAAAAGTAATGCTATTTTGACAAAACAAACTTATCATAAAGAAATAAAACTACAACAGTAGCAATACCTATTCCGGTAAAAACCATCCAAATATTCCCTGGTTTGTATGTGTTCCAAAGATATTCTGTTATGCCTGCATTGTCCATGTTTAGAACTTCAGAGGCTTTTGCGAACAAATCGTTTTGAGTAAAACTATCGCTTAATTCAGGTACTATTATTCCTTTCGACTTTAAATCGAATTGTAGTAGACTTACTTTATCAGACATTTTTTGGTAAACATTTCCGCTTAACAGCCCTGCAAAAAAATTACCCCCTGCCATTGGTAAAAAACTACACCCCATATATAATGCGACTTTGTCTTTTGGTGCAATACGTCCGATATATTCCGAAATTTTGGGGGAACTTGCCATTTCACCAAGTCCAAAAACTAAAATTGTAACAAACAAATACATAGGGTTACTAAACATAAAAGTAAGACCTATACCAATACTGGCGACAAAAAAACCGCCTATCATGGCATGGAGTGGTTTAAGTTTCATAATTGCATACGAAATCAAAACCTGAAACAAAACTATGTACATTGCATCAATATTTGTTAGCATTTCGGGGTTTATAGCTCCTTGCCCGTTGCTTACTTTTTCGGCAAACCAAGGCCAAATGCTGTACAATGTATCGTAAACAATGCTTGTATCCATCCATTGGTCAATAAATACGGGTAGGGTGTAAAACAACTGGTTGTACATAGTCCAGAATCCGATAATGATAATCAGAAAAAATAAAAACTTACGGTCGCTAAGAGCAAGTAATATATTTTTGAAAACAATTTTAATTGAATCAGCGAGGGATGTATTATTTTGTTCTCGGGCAGGTTCTTTAAAGAATATTAAAACCAGCAATAAGTTAATCAGTATTACAGTGGCACTCATTAAAAACACTAGGTTCCAGCTACTACTACGCAATTTACTGGCGAAAATAGGACCAATAAAAGCGCCAAGATTTACCATCATATAAAAAATACCGAAACCCATAGAGGAGGTTTCCTTAGTTGTAGTTTTTGCAATACATGCAGAAATAACAGGTTTAAACAATGCTGCACCAATTGCCAGAAATATGAATGCTAAGAATACAGCATAATAAGAACTTAAATATCCCATTAATACATATCCTAAAGCCATAACAATATAAGCTGTTATAAGGACTTTCTTGTATCCGAATTTATCGGCAATGGCACCGGTAATTACAGGCAAAAAATATAGCAACGCCACCACGGTTCCCATCATTATGCCTTTTTGTGCTTGTGTAAATCCCAAAGCTCCAGTATCAACCGAACCGGTTAAATATAGAGCTAAAATCATAAACATACCGTACCACGCCCATCTTTCGAAAAGCTCCATTGTGTTTGATATCCAAAAAGTTTGAGGATATTTCTGCAATACTTTAAAGAATTTAGGCATAACTTAAACTATAAGTGGTCTTTGAAGTATCGTGTTACCATTTGCATTAAATGAATTCTGTCGTAGCCCCTCACATTGTGCTCGTGTGTAGGGTAAACAAAATAATCTGGTAAGGTGCCGGCTTCTATACATGCTTGCAGAAATGCTTGACTATGTTGCCAAACCACTACGGGATCTTGTGCTCCATGAATGATTAATAGTCTGCCGGTAAGTTTATCTGCTTTATTTAATAAGCTTGAGCTTTCGTATCCCTCAGGATTTTGTTCAGGAGTGTCCATATATCTTTCGCCATACATTACCTCATAAAACTTCCAGTCTATAACAGGACCACCAGCACAACCAACTTTAAATATATCATTATGTTCAAGCATCAGACTTGTAGTCATAAATCCGCCATAGCTCCAGCCATGTACTCCAATTCTGTCCATATCAACATATCCTAAACTTTCTAACAGTTTTATACCTTCCATTTGGTCTTCCATTTCGTGTTTACCAGCTTCTCTGTGGATAATGCTTTCAAATTCCATCCCACGATTTGCAGACCCTCTATTATCGATTGTTAGCATTACATATCCTTCTTGTGCCATATAATATAACCAGCCTTGTGCACCTGCAAGCCATGAATTTGAAATCAATTGGGCATGTGGTCCGCCATAAACATAAATAATCGCAGGATATTTTTTCTTTTTTTCTATTTTGTTAGGACTAATTAAACGATAATATAAGTCGGTAGTGCCATCGGCAGCTTTAATTGTCCCAATCTTACATTTAGGCATATCTACTTTTTCAAGCGGATTACTTGAATCAAGCAATACAGCAACTTCTTTGCCCTCGTTATTGAAAATTACATAACGATTTGGTGTATCAATACTGCTGTAAGAATCTATTATAAAACTTCCGTCATCACTAATTAAAGCATTATGAGTACCCGGTTGATTGCTAATACGCTTGATTTCACCTGAGTTTATATCAACGCAATAAATATCAAAGTCAATCGGAGTTTCTTTATTAGCCTGAAAGAATAATTTGTTCCCATCTTGACTTATTTTAATCAATTCTGTAACTTCGTAATTGCCTGATGTTAATTGCTTTAGCATTTCTCCCTTAGTGTTGTATAAATACAAATGATTATATCCGTCTCGTCTTGATTGCCATACAAATTTGTCAGTAGTATTTGGAAGAAATACAGCAGGATATTGAGGCTCTACATATTTGCTGTTTTTTTCTTCGAATAAGGTTTTTACAAACTTCCCGCTAGTGGCATTGTAGCAGTTAAACTCCATGTGATTTTGGTCTCTGTTAAGCTCTGCAATATAAATATACTTCTCATCAGGGCTCCAGCTTAGATTTGTGAAATATCTATCTTTTATTTCTTTTGCATTAAGCGTAATAGTCTTTTGGGTTTCTATATCATAAACCATTACTTGAACTTCTTCACTTGTCATTCCAGACATAGGATATTTAATCATTTCGGGTAATGCTACTCGTTTTGTAATATCAACTAGCGGATATTCGCTAACTTGTCCTTCATTATTACGATAAAAAGCCAGTTTATTGCCCTTGGTACTCCAGAATGTCCCTTTTTCGATGCCAAATTCACGTCTGTGAACTTCTTTACCATAACTTATATTTAAATCCCTTTCGTTAGTTATATCAATAAATTCACCATTATTATTAATTAATCTTAAATTATTACCTTGAGTAAATGCACAAATAGCTTGTTTTGGATTATAATCGAAATTTTCTGCCGAATCGGGAAACTTAATTTCACTAACAATTGAATTTGCTTTAAAGTTATATACAAAGTCAGAATTATCTTTTCTGAATTTTATGGTACTTGCATCCATCCATGATATTCTAGGAAAACGCTTTAATTCTTCAGCTCCAAAACCTTTAAGAGCAGAATTTAAACTATCTAATTCTAACAATGTTTCACTACTTTTAGCACCTGGTTGCTGTTGTTTAAGTGCATCTTTCTCGGTAAAAGTAAAATAATCACTATTTGGTCGCCATTGTAAATTACTAATATATTCTGGATAGTATTTTGTGTATAAGCCAACTACGGCATCTTCAATACTAAGTTTCTCATTATCCTGCGAAAAAACAGGAAAAAACATTAAAAGAAATGAACATACAACTAATATCCGCTTCATAATCATTAATTTTGAATTTTTATGCAGTAAAGATAATTTTAAACAATTTATAATTGAAACATTTAAATATTTCTTTAAGATTTTTAATATATTTTACCCTATTAGTTTTTGCATGCAAAAGGGTTGAAACTAATTATAGTAAGCAAACAGTAGTTTGTCCCATTGGTATGAATTTATATCAGCGACAAGCTTTGCCTGTATTAGAACGTAAATTATTGATTAGCGGATTAGTAAATATTCAGAATTATTGTCCCGATATTATTGTTGATTTAAAATATAGTTCCGAAGATAATTTTATTGGAATAAATCTTTATGGAAATTTAAAAAATGCCTATTTGCAGAAAGAGGCTTGCGAAAAGCTTTGTCATGCTCAAAATATTTTAAACAATTATAGCGAATACCTTTCATTGATTGTATTCGATGCTGCCAGACCCGTAAGTGTTCAACAAAAAATGTGGGATATGGTGGAAGTACCGGAGCAAATTAAGCATTGGTATGTTGCAAATCCCCAAAAGGGAAGTATTCATAATTATGGAATGGCTGTAGATGTTAGTATTATTAATAAAAATGGCGAGTTGTTAGACATGGGTACAGATTTCGACTATTTTGGCGAACTTGCATATCCCGGTAAAGAATACTATTTTTTTGAACGAGGTAAATTAGATAGTATTCAGGTTCAAAATAGAGAATTATTATACAGAATTATGAGTGAGGCAGGGTTTTATGTGTCAAAAACAGAATGGTGGCATTATAATGCAGCATCACTAAATTATGCTAAATCAAAATATAAAATTATTAAATAGATTTGTAGGGTGGAAGAAATAATTATTAATACAGGTAAAGCATATCCGGTAATTATTGGAAATGCTAAAAAAGAAATAGAACAGCGATTAAACCCGGAAAATTCCATAGTAATTACTGACAGTAATGTTTTTAAATTGTATTCAAATTATTTTGATGAATATAGAACATTAATAATACCGGTAGGCGAAAAGACCAAAACATGGGAAACAGTACAATATGTTTACAAAGAATTATTGAAATTAGAAGCTTCAAGAAATACTATTATTGTCGGTTTTGGCGGTGGAGTTGTTTGCGATATTGCCGGTTTTGTTGCTGATACTTTTATGAGAGGTTGCCGCTTAGGACTTGTAGCTACAAGCCTTTTGGCACAAGTAGATGCTGCAATTGGAGGTAAAAATGGTTTTAATTTCGATGGAGCAAAAAACCTTATCGGAACTTTTAAACAGCCTGAATTTGTTATTTGCGATCCCGAATTATTAAAATCTTTACCAGAAAATGAGATAAAAAGCGGTCTGGGAGAAATTCTTAAATATGCTCTTGTAGCTGACCCTAAACTACTGAATTTCTTAAACTCTAATGCCGATAAAGTATTAAATCTGCAAACTGATACTTTCGAATATTTAATAGAATCTTGCGTACACATTAAAGCAGGGTTTATTGAACAAGATGAATCAGATACAGGAATACGGCATCATCTTAATTTTGGACATACCTTTGGGCATCCTATTGAACAAGTCGAAACTATTCCGCATGGAGTGGCTGTTGTAAAGGGAATTTTAATTGCCATTAGATTGTCGGTTATGCTAAATATTTGTAAAAATAATCTGTATCCTAATGTGCTTAAAGTATTAGACAAATTAAACTTACCGGTAGAATTTGTTATAAATGATACAATTTTAGAAAAGATTCACTCCGATAAAAAGAAGCAAAATAAAGATGAAATAAGAATGGTATTAATACATGAAATTGGGAATACTGAGTTATGTGATATTAGATTTGAAGATTTAGAAAATATGATAGATAATTTATGAGTGTTAAAATTCTAAATAGCTTTCTCTTAGGCGATATAAATTGCCCCCCATCGAAAAGTTACGCAATAAGGCTTATCGCTTGTTCTGCATTAGCTAATGGGAAATGCACTCTTTTAAACCTTGGCAATTCATACGATGTTATTAATGCCTTAAGTATTGTAAATGAGCATTTTGCAGATGTAGAAAAACAGGGGAATTCTGTTATTATATCAAATCAAAAAAAGAAATATTCCAGCACTGTTTATTGTGGCGAATCTGCTCTAAATGCTCGACTGTTTTCCGTTATTAAGCTTTTGCAAAAATCGAGCTTTACAGTTAGTGGCAAGGGTTCGCTTATTAAAAGACCTATTGCTACCGACTTAATTCAACTAAAAAATATGGGCATAAGTATTAATTTTACAAGAAATACTTTGCTACCTATCGATTTTAATGGAGGTACACTGTTGCCAGGAAAATATATAATTGATGGTTCTGCCAGTTCTCAGTTTGTGTCTGCTTTGCTAATGTGCTTACCATTGCTCCACCAAAATAGTGAATTAGTTGTTAAAAACATTTCAAGCAATAAATATATAAAATTAACTATCGATGTTTTAAGTAAGTTTAATGTTTTTATTGATTATAACTCCCCTAATATCTTCAAAATAAAAGGAAACCAAAAATATTTACAAGGTGATTTTTTTTCTGAAACAGACTGGAGTAGTGCTGCTATCCTTTTTGTTGCTGGCGCTCTCAACGGAGATATATCAATAAAAGGCTTAAATCCCAATTCAAATCAAGCCGATAAAGATATTGTAAATATACTAAACTTAACAAATGTTACATGGAGTTTTACTAATGGTCTCTACAAAGTAAAAAAATCTAATATAAAAGCATTTGACTACAACTTTACAAGCAGCCCTGATTTATTCCCAGCTGCTATGATATTAGCTGCTAATGCCAATGGTAAATGTGTTTTTACAGGACTTGATAAATTGAAGATCAAAGAAAGCAATCGCTTAAATGTAATGTGCACAGAATTATCTAAAATAGGAGTAGAAACAAATTTGCAGGAAGATGAATTAGAGGTTGTGGGGGGGATAAAACAAAAATTTGCCGACTTTAAATCGCATAATGATCATCGAATTGCTATGGCTTTAGCGGTACAATGCTTAAATTTGGAAAACGGGGGCAAAATTGATAATATTGAATGTATTAGCAAAAGTTATCCTGGTTTTATTAGTGATATAAAAAACATTGGAGGTGTAATTAATGAATAGTTTTGGACGAGAATTTAAAGTAAGCATTTATGGTGGTTCCCATTCGGAGCAACTCGGAGTTTTTATAGATGGTTGTGATGCTGGAATAGACTTAAATATTACCGATTTTGAACCGATGCTAAAAAGACGAAAACCCGGCGATTTTGGGACAACAACCCGCATAGAGCAAGATATGCCTGAAATAGTGAGTGGAGTATCTAATGGCATAACTACAGGGGCAAGAATTAATATTGCATTTAATAACCAAGACATTAGGCATGAAGATTACGAATTTGATGGATTCTTCAGACCAGGACATGCCGATTTTACTACCTTTAAGAAATATAAAGGGAAAAAAGATTTAAGTGGAGGAGGTCAAGCTTCGGGAAGAATGACAGTAGCATTAGTGGCAGCCGGTGTGGTAGCTCAAAAAATGCTTGATAATGTTGAGATTAGCTCAAATATTATCGAAATTGGAGGACAAAGAGACTTTGATGATATTTTAAAAATTGCATATCAAAAAATGGATAGCCTTGGCGGTATAATAATATGTAATGTAAAAAACCTACCAATTGGTTTTGGCGAACCTTTTTTCGATTCTTTAGAATCAGTAATTAGTCATGCTATTTTTTCAATTCCCGGAATTAAAGCTATTGAGTTTGGCGAAGGTATTAAAGCCTCAAAAATGTTTGGTTCAGAATATAATGATCCAATTATAGATAAATTTGGTAAAACAGCTTCAAACAATACGGGCGGAATAAATGGCGGCATAAGTAATGGAAATGATGTCTATTTTAGAGTTTATGTGAGACCTACTGCCAGCATAGGAATCGAACAAAAAACCTATAACTTTAAACGAGAAAAAATTGAATCTTTTAAAATAAATGGAAGGCACGATGTGTGCTTTACCTTACGGCTACCTCCTGTGATTGAGGCTGTTACGGCTTTTGCTTTGGCAGATTTAAAAATGATGTATCGCAATAATAACTTATAAAAAAATGGAAGCATTTCTAAAATATTGTGCCCGATTTTTGAGCGAAAAATACAATAATAATTTTGAAACAGTAAAACTCGTATTCCCAAACAATAGATCTATCTTATATTTTAATAAATACCTTACAGAGTTTACAAACAAACCTATTTGGGCTCCACAATGTATCACAATTAGTAAACTGTTTACCGACAAAACTAAACTTAAACCCTGCGAAGATTTATTGTTAGTTTTTAATCTGTACAAGTCATATACTAAAATTACAGGAAGCAATGAGAGCTTCGACTCATTCTTTTTGTGGGGTAAAACTCTCCTTTCAGATTTCGATGATATTGATAAATACATGATTCCAGCCAAAGATTTGTTCTCAAATGTAAAAGACTTAAAAGAATTAGATAACGAAATTGGTGGATATAGCAAAGAAGATGAGGAAATTATTCGCAAGTTTTGGAAAAATATTATCGATAGTCGAGATTCTATTGAAAAGCAATCGTTTGTAAAATTATGGGAAAACCTATATGAGATATATTTAGATTTCAAAAATACACTCAAAAACGAAGGCTGGGCTTATCAAGGTATGCTATATCGTAGTGTAAGCGAAAATCCTGATTTAAAATTTGGCAACTACAATTATTGGTTTATCGGTTTTAATGCTCTTAATAAATGCGAAAAAACTGTAATGAAAAAAATGCAAACCTTGTCTATTGCAAATTTTTTATGGGACTATGATGAATACTTTACAGGCAATAATTTTCATGAAGCCGGATTGTTTTTGCGTGAAAACTTAAAATTATTCCCACCACCGTCCAATTTCGTGATAAATTCTAATATGAAAAAAAATGGGAAGCCTGAGATTGAATGTGTGTCAGCAGTTTCAGGCATATCACAAACAAAATATATGTCCCAATTGCTTAGTAAATGGAGTAAAGAACCCAATTTTAATGCTGAAAGAACCGCTATTGTACTTGCTGATGAATCATTGCTTATACCGGTAATGTACGCTATACCTCACAATTTGGGGACGTACAATGTATCAATGGGGTATCCTGTAAAACTTAGCTCGGCAGCCTCACTTTTAAGAAACTTATTGCAACTGCAACAGCAAATTAAATCAACTAAAAACTCAAATAGGTTTTATCACAAGCAGGTTAATTATATTTTGAATAATTCACTTGTGCGTTTATGGATAAATAAAGATAAAGATTTAGACAATCTTATCACGAATTTCATAAACCAAAATATGGTTTACATTTCGATAGATGAGTTTAAAACGGAAAAGCTAAAACAAATCTTCAGAATTTCAAATTCAAGTTTTGCAGAGCTTACAGCTTATCTCGAATTAATTATTCAAAATTTTATGCTAATTGAAACTGATGACAATTTGATATATCGTGAACAACAGTTTTTATACCATATTTATCAACATATTATTCGTATTCACGATTTAGTTGAAAAGCATAATATCCCATTCGAGGACATAAAATCTTATTCAAAACTTGTTGAGCAAATAATTAATACAATTACAATTCCTTACGAAGGAGAACCGCTAGAGGGGATGCAGGTAGTAGGATTTATGGAAACACGTCCTCTTGATTTTGATAGAATAATTATGCTCTCGCTAAACGAAGGAATTTTTCCTAAAAAAACTGTTGCTCCATCATTTATTCCACAAAACCTTAGAATAGGATTTGGATTGCCTTCGCAGGAATATCGAGATGCAATCTTTGCATATTACTTTTATCGTTTATTACAGCGAAGCAGCAAATTGAGCATACTGTTTAATTCGGCAACCAACGATTTAGGTGGAGGCGAACCAAGTAGGTTTATAACACAACTGAAATACGAATGGCCATTTAATATTGATTTTAGAAACCTAAAACGAAGTGCACACCTTAAACCTGTAGAAGATTATAGTATTCCCAAAACTGATGAAATTTACAAACAAATTTTAAATGTATGCATAGGAAATTCTAAAAGAAAATTATCTGCAAGCTCCCTAAATCAATACATTAAATGCCCAATGATGTTTTATTTTTCTACTTTGCTTGATTACAGAGAAACAGATGAAGTTGAAGAAGATATCGATCAAAGAGTATTTGGAAGCATCTTTCACGAAGCAATGCAGATATTCTACAACCCTGTGCACCAGAAACCTAATAATATTACTGCCAAATATTTACAAACAGTCTTAAACGAAAAGCAACACGAAAGCTTAAGAAGAGTGTTAAAAAAAGCATTTGCTAAAGTTTACCTTAAAACAGAAGAGGAAAAATTTGAATTATTTGGGAAAAATATTCTAGATTTTGAGATTATACTTAAGCTTATGCTTAAAATGATTGAAATTGATTTAAATTATGCTCCTTTCACAATATGGCACGAAACTAAAGACTTTTACAAACTAAAAATCTCTAACACAAAGATTAACGAAATAGTAATAAAAGCATATATTGACAGAATAGATTTTAAAAATAATATCTATCGAATATTAGACTATAAAACAGGCAGCGTTAAGAATAAAGCAAAAAATATTGATTATCTGTTTAATCATGAAAGAGATTCAGAAGCTGATGCCGTTTTTCAAATAATGTTATACACTATTCTTTTTGCAGAAAAAAATAATTGTATAAGCAACTCAATGCCCGGACTAGTATTTTTGAAAGATGTACTTAAAGATAATGATAAGTATAACATAGAAATTGATAAACAGGAAATAAACTATATTGATTACGATCTAATTACACGATTTAAAAAGAATTTAAATGAGTTAATTTCAGAAATCTTGGATAAAAGCATCCCCTTTTCCCAAACTCAGAATCTTAAAAATTGTGAATATTGCGATTATAGAACAATTTGTAAAGAGTAAATATATTAAAATTTATAGCTCAACCCAACAGTAAGTAATTCTTTAAACTGTACTTTTTTTGTATAACCAGTTTGGGTCTTTACACCATCAATTTCTTCGTATTTCGGTATTCTAATGTCATCGTCATAAATTAGATGTGTACTAATATTAGTTGTTATATACTTAGTAGCTTTAATTTTAATATTCATTTCCCAATCTACGTCAATGTTCTGAGGCTTATCTAAATAATTTGTAAAAAGTTCTAGTGTGTTTTGAATATAAAAATGATCGTTTACCTCATATTTCCAGATTGCTTTAATAAATGCGCCAAGTTCTTGTTTAAACCAATTGTCAGAAGCTACGCCATATTTAGTTTGATCAACCAGCGAAGTATCTGCAATAATTGTAGTTCTGGCAGAAATAGGAGAAAGCATTAGCGAAAATTTATCGTTAAGTTTGTAATCCATCCCTAATGAGGCTTGTAAATAGGCAGGTGCCATTAAACTGGAAATTACAACACTATCGTTAGGATAATTAAACCCATTAAAAAACTGACTTTTAAAACCTAACATAATAGAGTAGTACCAATTGCTACTCGACTGATAACCTAATTTTGTGTTTGCGTTTATTATGTCTTCGTTTTTACGAAAGCTTTCTTCACCAGGCTTATGTAAACCATATTTCCACGAAATAGTGTTGTCGTATTGAATTCTCTTATTCTTATATTTGGCGAATAGATTTAAAGACCATAATGTAGATATACTACTTTCACCACCTTGCACCCAATTACTTAAGTAGCCTTGCGAAAACGATATGTTCCCTGTACCTCCTGTTTTCCATAATTTTGGAGTACTATCTTCAGCCGGAGTTTCAATGTTGAGGTTCGATGCAAAACCTCCAGATGTGTATATAAACAAAAAGATAAATACAATTATATACTTTGAGCAAAGTTCTCTTATTATTATTTTATACAACATATATTTAAAATCATTTATTATAATTTGTGCAAACTTGATTAATAATTTTTAAATTTGTGAGTGCATTAAAGAAATTTTATGAATATTTTACAGTTAATATCTGCACTTACTTCAATGCGTTTTTTAAATATAAAAGAGCGTGATAAATTCGATTATTAATGCTAAAATGTAGATTTTTAGTAATTTCAGATTTCATTATTCTTATTTTTTATTGTTAAACTATTAAAAACAAATATTATGGAAATTCCATTTTCTGAATCTTATAAAATTAAGATGGTAGAACCCCTAAGAAAAACCACTCGCGAGCAGCGTGAAAAATGGATAAAAGAAGCAAAATACAATCTTTTTAATCTTCGTAGCGATCAAGTTTTTATCGATTTGCTTACTGATAGCGGAACCGGTGCTATGAGCGATAGGCAATGGTCGGCAATAATGATGGGTGACGAAAGCTATGCAGGGGCTCGTTCGTTTTTTGAACTAAAGGATATAATAAAAAAAATCCTTGGGTTCCCATACTTCTTGCCAACACATCAGGGTAGAGCAGCCGAAAATGTACTTTTCTCTGCACTCGTAAAAGCCGGAGATATTGTTCCCGGGAACTCACATTTTGATACCACCAAAGGTCATATAGAGTTTCGTAAGGCTAAAGCCGTTGATTGTACTATCGACGAAGCTTTTCATACAGAGTTGGAACATCCGTTTAAAGGAAATATTGATTTGGATAAACTTGAGAAAGTTCTTAAAGATTACCCGAAAGAAAAAATTCCTTTTATTTGTGTTACAGTTACTTGTAATTCAAGTGGTGGACAACCGGTAAGTATTGAAAACTTAAGAGATGTATATGTGCTTGCACAAAAATATGGTGTTCCTACAATGTTCGACTCGGCTCGTTTTGCCGAAAATGCTTACTTCATAAAAATGCGTGAACCCGAATATGCAAATTGGTCTATAAAAGAAATTGTTGCCGAAATGTATAAATATGCCGATATGATGACAATGAGTTCAAAGAAAGATGGACTTGTTAATATGGGCGGTTTTATTGCCATGAGAGACTCTGAATTGTATCGTAGTTGTAGTACTTTCAATATTATGTTCGAGGGCTTTGTTACTTATGGAGGAATGGCAGGACGCGATATGAGTGCTCTCGCTGTTGGATTAAATGAAAGTACCGAATTTGATTATCTAGAAACTCGAATTAAACAAGTCGAGTATCTTGGTAATAAACTTATTGAATATGGTGTGCCTGTTCAAAGACCAATTGGAGGACACGCTGTATTTGTAGATGCTAAAAAGGTTTTGTGCAATGTGCCAAAAGAACAGTTTCAGGCTCAAACACTTGGCATAGAGCTCTATTTAGAAGCCGGTATTCGTGGTGTTGAAATTGGTGCTCTTTTAGCAGACCGTGATCCTGTTACACGCGAAAACAGATATCCCGAATTGGAATTACTTCGATTAGCTATACCTCGTAGGGTATATACAAATAATCATATGGATGTAATTGCTGCTGCTCTTAAAAACGTTTTCGACCGTAGAGATAAAATCACTAAAGGTTTAGAAATTGAGTGGGAGGCTCCTATTATGAGACATTTTACAGTTGAGCTGAAAAAACTTTAAGTTTGAATAAAAGGCGGTTTAAAAACCGCTTTTTTTTTAAAAAAAATTATCACTTTTTTAACAATTATTTAAGCGTTTTTAACAAATATTTTTATTCTCAAATATTTTTTCTAATTTGCAGTCTAAATTTTATAACTAAACAATAAACATTATGAAAACAATTAAAAATTTACTTATTCTGTTTGCAGTTAGCGCACTTATTCTATCTTGTGGTAATACTGCAAAAAAAGTTGAAGACAAACTAAACGAAGCAGTTGAAGAAATGGATAAAGCAATTGATGAAGCTGCTGATGAATTGAGTATTGAGATGGAAGAAGTAGATATGAATGATATGGGTATGCCTATCGTTCTTGAAGTTCCTAAAGGAACAGAGATTAGCGAAGGCTTACTGCATTCTACCGAAGGAGAATTCCGGTATTACGATTATAAACTTACTTTTGATAAATATGTGATTAATGTAACCATGGACCCCGAAGGTATATTTGAATCAATGGAAGAAATGGTAGAAGATGCAAAAGAAGTTTATCTTGACGAAGAAGCTGAAGTTGTTGAAGAATTTGAAGGTGGTTTTATTTACAAGAATATGTATGATAATGAAGAAGATTATAGCTTCTACTATGTTAAAGAAAAAGATGGAATGGCAATAGAATTTACACCAGGTTTAACATTCGATTTTTATTCACTTGAAGATATTAAAATGTTGCTTGATATTGCTAAAAATGCTGAATAAATTTTGAGTTTTATTTTTAATAAATAGCTAATAAAAAGCAGTTTCTCATAAAGTGTGTAAATTAAAAAGTTATTTCGGAAATTATTTTTGACCTCATTAAAAAGATTAAAAATTTTCCGAAATAATTTTTTTTAGTTTTATACACTTATTATGAACAATGAAAATTTATTAATAGCTAATTGCTTAACCCGCATTATTCATACGATTAGCTTTGTGTAGCTGGTAGGCGTCGAAACTTGCAGATATATCCTTATATTTCAAGAGTTTTGCAACGAAGCAGATGCACAAAGATAATTGTAAGCTTTCTCAAAATTTGGCTAATAATAAAACCATAAGCACCGTGCCAATCCACAGACTAACAACTTGTTACGAGCCAGCCAAGAATAATGCGATGAATAATACGGGCTAAATGAATCAATAAAGGTACTGCATTATCTTCTTCAGTACTTTCCAAATCAAAGTAATCTTTAATCTCTCTTGATAAAATTGATGGAAATGTAAGAATAAAAATAGGGTTTTGGCACGCATTTTTGCTTGCTTGCAAAAATCGTAACAAAACCCATTAACCTAAACTTAACCCAATTAAATTCAGTCTAATCTTGTAAAAGCAGTTCAAGGATTTGAATCGCAGCCTTAGCCACAGATGTACCAGGTCCATAAATTGCAGCTACACCTGTATCATACAAAAACTGATAATCCTGATGTGGAATAACTCCACCAGCAATTACAATAATATCTTCTCGTCCCAGCTTTTTAAGTTCAGCAATTACTTGAGGGACAAGCGTTTTATGTCCTGCTGCCAAGGAACTTACACCCAATACATGCACGTCATTTTCAGCAGCTTGTCGTGCTGCTTCTTCCGGTGTTTGAAATAGTGGTCCTATATCCACATCAAAACCTACGTCGGCATAACCGGTAGCAACAACCTTTGCTCCACGGTCGTGTCCGTCTTGTCCCATTTTTGCCACCATAATTCTTGGCTGGCGACCTTCTTTTTTTGCGAACTTATCACATAATTCGCGAGCTTTCTCAAAATCTTTATCATTTTGAGCTTCTGATGAGTACACTCCTGAAATTGATCTTATCACAGCTTTATATCTTCCGGCCACTTTTTCGCAAGCATCAGATATTTCACCAAGGCTGGCACGTTTTTTTGCTGCCTCTATTGCAACTTCGAGTAAATTACCTTCGCCTGTTTCAGCAACTTTTGTAATTGCTCTCAAGGCAGCCTGACATTCCTCTTCGTTACGTTCTGTCCTTAACTTTTGTAATCTTTTAATTTGCGAATCTCGTACAGCCGAGTTATCAACATCTAATATATCAATTGGATCTTCTTTCTCCAAACGATATTTATTAACACCTACAATTGTTTGTATTCCGCTATCAATTCTGGCTTGTGTACGTGCTGCAGCTTCTTCAATTCTCATTTTTGGAATACCAGACTCAATAGCTTTCGCCATTCCGCCCAGCGATTCAATTTCTTGAATATGAGCCCATGCTTTGTGTGCTATTTCGTTTGTTAAGCTTTCTACGTAATAAGAACCAGCCCAAGGGTCAACTTGTCGGCAAACATTTGTTTCTTCGCTCAAATAAATTTGGGTATTTCTTGCAATACGTGCCGAAAAATCGGTTGGTAAAGCAATAGCTTCATCTAGAGCATTAGTATGAAGACTTTGTGTATGTCCCAACACAGCCGCCATAGCTTCAACGCAAGTACGTGCTACATTATTGAATGGATCTTGCTCGGTAAGCGACCAACCGGATGTTTGCGAATGTGTACGCAATGCCATAGATTTTTGATTCTCAGGATTGAATTGCTTAACAATTTTTGCCCACAACATACGTGCTGCACGCATTTTGGCAATTTCCATGAAATGATTCATCCCTATTCCCCAGAAAAAACTCAAACGGGGGGCAAATTTATCAATGTGTAAACCTGAATTAACCCCTGTTCTTAAATATTCTAATCCATCAGCAAGAGTATATCCAAGCTCAATATCGTTGGTAGCACCAGCTTCTTGCATGTGATATCCTGAAATAGAGATACTATTGAACTTAGGCATATTCTGAGAAGTAAACTTAAAAATATCTCCAATTATTTTCATCGAAAACTCAGGAGGATAAATATATGTATTCCTAACCATAAACTCTTTTAAGATGTCGTTTTGGATAGTCCCTGCCATTTGTTCAAGCTTTACCCCTTGCTCTAATGCTGCTACAATATAAAATGCCATAATAGGTAACACGGCTCCGTTCATAGTCATTGAAACAGACATCTTATCGAGAGGGATATCATCAAAAAGCAACTTCATATCTAAAATACTGTCAACTGCTACGCCTGCTTTTCCAACATCGCCAACTACACGTGGATGATCACTATCATAACCTCGATGAGTAGCCAAATCAAAAGCAACCGAAAGACCTTTTTGTCCAGCTTTCAAATTTCTACGATAAAAAGCATTACTCTCTTCGGCTGTTGAAAAACCTGCATATTGGCGAATTGTCCATGGACGCATTACATACATTGTAGAGTATGGTCCACGAAGATAAGGAGGATAACCGGCAGCATAATTTAAATGCTCCATATCTAATAAATCATTTTCGGTATATACAGGCTTTACTCCTATTTGCTCAGGTGTAAGCCACGTTTTAGTATCATTGAGTTCTGTATTTTCAACAGGTTCTTTTGATTTTATATTTAAGTTTTTATAATCGGGTTTCATAATTCTTATTTTAAAAGTGTTTTAAATACCTAAAGTTTTTTGAAACATTGTAAGTGATTCCAACAAATTTGTTTTAACATGAATAAAATATTTGATTCCAATTTCTTCAAGCTTTTCTTTGCATGCAGGATTACCGGCGATCACGAGTATTGCATTACTGTCTAATAACTTATAAGCTTCGGGGGCAAGGAGTTCGTATTCCTCGTCGGAACTGCAAAGCACAACAATATTTGCTGCATATTTAAAAGCATCATTAACACCATTTTCTAATTTATCGTATCCTAAATTGTCTTCTATATCAAAACCTGCACATCCAAAAAAGTTGGCTGCAAATTGAGCTCTTGCCTGCCGCATTGCCAAATTCCCTGCTTTAAGTAAAAAAACTTTTGGAGTAAATTCTGCTCTATCGGTACGTAAACGTAATTGCTCAAAAACCTCTGCACCTCTATATAGTTTGAGAGGTTTACCTATAACTCCCACTTTAGTAGATACACTAAATATTCTGTCGGTATTTAAATCTTTATCAGCTTTTTCGGCGAAATTTGGGTATTGATTAGTTCCTAATATAACTTCTTTGCGCATTGCAATATTCATATCACGTTTTTGTACAGTTTCGTCAATAATATCCTGAATATATCCTTCTTTAAATGCTTCTAAAAATCCACCTTTTTCCTGAATATTAATAAATAATTCCCAGGCTTTCTCAGCAATGCTATTAGTTAAATTTTCGATATAATAAGAACCACCCGCAGGATCGCTAACTTTATCAAAATGAGCTTCTTCTTTAAGAATAATTTGAATATTTCTGGCAATACGCTCCGAAAACTCATCGGAATCTTTGTAAACCGAATCGAAAGGATTTACAGTAATACTATCGGCACCTCCCAATGCAGCAGACATTGCCTCTGTTGTTGACCTAAGCATATTAACATAGGGATCGTATAAGGTTTTATTCCAAGTAGAAGTTACAACGTGAATAAAAGTTTTACAATAATTCTTATCCTTAGGTTTATATGCATCAACAATTTTAGCCCAAAGCATTCGGGCAGCACGTAATTTTGCAATTTCCATAAAATAATTTGACCCTACGGCAAAAACGAACTGCATTTTGGGTGTTATTTCTTCAATTTTGATATTATCATCAGTAAATTTATCTAGATATTCTGCCCCCATTGCCAATCCGATACCTAACTCCTGAACTATACTTGCTCCAGCATTATGAATATTTTTAGCATTTACAGAGATTAATCTAAAATTAGGAAGCTTTTCTTTAACAAGTTTATAGAATCTCTCTGCGCAATGGCAATCTTGATGACCACACGGGCTTACGCCATGCTTAAGCATATGACCAAAAGGATCAAAATCGTCTGAACCAAATATCTTTTTCGAATTATACGAATCTTTATAAATGTATTGTGCATATATGTTTGCTAACCAGCCATTTCGATTACCCGACATAAAGTTGATATATACTTCTTCAGGATTAATCTTATGCAACAACAATTCAAATTCTTGTGTTGTTAAATCTCTATTTATCACAAATCCTAAAGATAAGATACCATTATCAATAAGCTTACGTGCCTTTTTATTTGCAATAGTAACATCATCAACGGTAATGTCTTGTCTTATAAGCCAATTATTCTTGATATTATTTCCCCGAACAAAAGGAAATTTGCCCGGCATACCATTTAAGTAATCAAGATTTTTAAGATGTTCCTCTCTATAATATGGCTGAACATTAAATCCCTCTAATGACTTCCAGACTAGCTTACGATCATAATCTGCACCTTTAAGATCTCGGTGGATTATTTCTTCCCATTTGGCAGTATCCACTCCAGGGAATTCATCAAACAGTTTTTCTTTTATGGCCATGCATAAATTATTTTGGTTATACTGTGGCGAAAATATATTTTTATTTTGTTATAACCCATGATAATCGCCTGCTTTTTAAGTATTTTATTAATGTTTAAATATTCTTTACAGCATATTATTGATGAAATTACAAATTACAAAATACAAATATCAATATTATAGGTTATAATTTATATAAATTTTGGTATTTAATCATCTTTTTATTAATATCAATTAAATATTATCAATCACAAATGATTTTTATTATTTTTAAGATTGAATTTTAACCAAGTATAACTTAAAAATAATTTTTATGGAAACTTTAGTAATTACAGGATACGGACTTACAATAGATAATGTTGTAGAAGTTGCCCGATTTGGACGCAAAGTAGAATTGGCTCAAGAAGCTAAAGAGCGTATAAATATTTGTCGTGAAATGCTCGAAAAAAAGATTGAGAATCATGAGATTATGTATGGCGTTAACACCGGAATTGGAGAATTTAGCGAGATAGTTTTAAACGATGATCAGGTAAAAGATTTTCAGAAATACCTAATCTATAATCATGCAGCCGGAATTGGCGACCCTGCTCCTATTGAGTATGTACGTGGTGCAATGCTTGGCAGAATAAATGTTCATGCTCATGGGAATAGCGGAAACCGACTGGAGATTACTCAAACTTTAGTTGACATGCTTAATAAAGGCGTAACTCCTTATGTTTGTCAAAAAGGTTCTGTTGGAGCATGCGGCGACTTAGCTCCAATGTCGCAAATTGCATTACTTATGATGGGCGAAGGCAAAGCCTATTACGAGAACGAATTACTAACCGGAAAAGAAGCCTTGAAACGTGCAGGTATTGCCATTCCTGGATTATTTGCAAGAGACGGATTAGCTACAATAAATGGATCAAATGTTCTTACTGCCATGAGTGCTATTTTTCTTGTTGATGCCAATAACTTCTTAAAGCAAGCAGAAATTGCAGCATCAATGAGTTTAGAAGCCCTAAAAGCAAATATGAAACCATATACTCCACTACTTCACGAAGTAAGAGGGTTTAAAGGTGCTGTTCGTTCTGCAAACTCAATAAAAAAATGCGTTTCGGGCGGCGACTTAGAAGAAGGCAGAGTAAAGTGTAAAGTACAGGATGCATATAGTATGCGTTCTACACCACAAGTAATTGGTACAGCACACGATGCTCTTGCATATGCCCGCTCACAGGTAGAAATTGAATTAAACGGTGTTGGCGACAATCCTATATTCTTCCCTGATAAAAACTTGCAACTTTCGGGTGCAAACTTCCAAGGCTCTCCTGTTTCGCTTCCTATGGACATGGCTGGCGCTGCTATTACAATGGTTTGTGTAATGAGCGAAAGACGCATGAACAGGCTTAACAATCCTGCCTTAAGTGTAGGATTACCTGCATTTTTAAGCAAAGGAGCAGGAATGTTTAGCGGGTTAATGCTTAGCCAATACACAGCAGATATGCAAATTGTAGAACAAAGGATTTTAAGTGCACCTGCCAGTATTCAAAGTATTCCGGCTGCTGCCGATCAAGAAGACTTTGTAAGTATGGGAATGAATACGGCAATTAAAAATTTCCAAATATTGGATAACGCTTACGGTATTCTCGGTATAGAATTTATGGCAGCCGCTCAAGCACTCGATTTCCGTAAAGAAGAAATCCCCCAGTTTGGTAAAGGCACAACTAAAGCTTGGAAAGTAGTCCGCCGACATGTTGAATTCCTTGACATAGACCGCCCACTATACCCCGACCATACTAATATGAAAGCTCTTGTAAAATCTTGCGAAATACTGGAGGAGGTAGAAAAAGAAATCGGAAGTCTAGAATAAACTAATAGCTAAATGCTGCAATTTACTATATGCCGGTGCAATTATTTGTACCGGCTTTTTCTTGTAGTAACTCTTGATACTCAAGGGAGCACAAGAAAATTCATGTGGTTTGCCGGAAAAATCTCATGTACAATACACTTAACATTATTAAACTAATTATACAACACTAGATTTATTATACATTTAAACTAAACTTTTTTTCTTATTCTAAACAGATATATCTATTTTTGTAAAAATTATAAATAATAATAATATTACAATGCGAATAATTAGAATCCTTTTTATTATATCACTAATAGTTTTTCAGATAAACTCATTTGCACAAGAACAAGAAGACATTAAATTCTGTAAAACGAGCGAAGTTAACGAACAATTACTAAACGAAAATCCTGAATTAAGACTTGAAAGAGAGTATTTCAATAAGTTAATAAAAGAATATGTTAGGAATAACCCTAAAGATGATAATACTTATATTATCCCTGTAGTATTTCATGTAATACATAATTATGGGCCTGAGAATATTTCTAAAGCCCAGATAGAAGATCAAATTAGAATTTTAAATGATGATTATAATTTAATGAATTCTGATACCACAATGATAATTGATGAGTTTAAGAATCTGGCAGCTAATTGTAATATTGAATTTCGTCTTGCTAAACTTGACCCAAACGGGAATTGCACCGATGGCATAACACGTACAGTATCTGAGCTTACATATAATGGCGGCGAAGAAGTAAAACAAATATCCCCTACATGGAACCGAGAAAATTTAAGTTATCTTAACGTATGGGTAGTAAACAGAATAGAAGGAGCTGCCGGTTATTCCTACTATCCTTATTACGATGACATGAGCTATGCAGGAATACTTATGACATACTCTTATGTTGGCAGTATTGAGGAGGGTTCTGTCAATAGATCTCGCACTCTTACCCATGAGATTGGACATTATTTGAATTTAGCACATCCTTGGGGAAGCACTAACGAACCTGGTTCACCAGCAAACTGTGGAATAGACGATGATGTAGATGATACTCCTAACACTATCGGACACACAACTTGCAGCCTATATGCTGTTACATGTGGGTCTCTCGACAATGTTCAAAACTATATGGATTACTCTTATTGTGCCAGAATGTTTACAATTGGGCAAGCCGCAAGGATGCATGCAGCCTTAAATTCTTATCCTACTCGTATAATGCTTTGGCAAACCGATAATTTAGCAAATACTGGCGTATTAGACCCTAATGCTATTGCTGAATGCACTCCTATTTGTGATTTTGCAAACGAATTAGTTTTTGGATGTACTAACTTAGAAGTACAATTATCTGATCTTTCGTACAATACCGATGTCATTGATAACTGGGAATGGGAACTAGAAGGAGCAATTCCATCCGTTTCGTATGAGAAAAATCCTATTGTTAATTATCCCGAACCCGGCAAGTACGACGTAAGCCTTACTGTTAGTAATGATGCAGGTTACGACTCAAAAACTGTCTCAAACAAAGTAATTATTTATGACCCTAACGATGCTCTTGATCTACCGGCTAGCTTAGACATAGAAAACAATGATTTCCCCATTGTTCAAGGAAGTGAATTTAATGAGTATTTTTTCATTGAAAACAGTGAAAGCTCATGGGAAAGAACTTCTAACGCAGCTAGCTCTGGGGATTATAGTATGCGTATATTAAATGGATATAATATTGAAAATACTTCAAATTCGTTTTTAACACCCGCTTTTAAATTCGATTCTTTAGATTTCCCTATTAATATTTATTTTGACGTGGCATACAGCAAAAAATCGAGTTCTACTAACGATATCCTTAAGGTACATTTTTCTGACGACTGTGGACAAACATGGAAACTGCAATATTATAAATCAGGAAATATTCTTGCAACAACAGATTACAACACCCCTTATGGAACTTTTGTCCCAACAGCTGATGAATGGCGAGAAGAATCAATCTCTCTAAGTCAAAACTTTTTCTATCACAGCAACTCGGTTAAAATAAAATTTGAATCAATTAGCAAAGGTGGAAACACCATGTATGTGGATAATATTCGCATAGAAAGAGATTTAACCAATATCTCAACATCTAAAAATATAGAGGCTAAATTATACCCAAATCCTTTTACTGATATTTTATATCTTGAAACAGAAGGCACGGAGAATTTAGAAATATATATTAGCGATATATCTGGACGTATTTTGGCACAGAAAATCATAAACAAAGGAGAAACTCTTGTAGAAATATCTAATCTCTTACCTAAAGGAATTAGCGGATTCTTTATTATTAAAATTGTTGGAGAAGATTCTCAAGAGGTATTTAAACTACAAAAAATGTAGTCTTACTCATAAAAAAACAAAGTTATTTCTAAAGTATCTTAGTATTTAGAATAAGCTCGTCTTCTATATATCCTTCAAGAATATCTCCTGGACTAACACTACCAACACCATTAGGTGTACCGGTAAATATAATATCTCCCATTTTAAGAGTCATAAATTTACTCGTGTACGAGATAACTTCTTCAAACGTAAAAATCATTTCATCTGTATTTGCTTGCTGTACCACTTGTCCATTTTTTTCTAATCTGAAATTTAGATTTGACAGCTTATCAGAATCCGAAATGGGTAAATATTTACCAATATTGGCAGATTTATCGAATGATTTGCTTACTTCCCATGGAAGCCCCTTCTTTTTGCACTTATCCTGTAAATCTCGTGCAGTAAAATCTATACCAATTGTATAGGCATTATAATACCTATGAGCAAATTTTAATGGGATATGCTTTCCAACTTTACATATTCGCAACACAATTTCGGCTTCATAATGCAGATTATTCGAAAAATCTGGCACATAAAAAGGACGATTTCTATCTAAAATACATGAGTCAGCTTTTAAGAAAAAAACAGGATTTTCGGGTTTATCACTATTCATTTCTTCAATATGCTTGCTATAGTTACGACCTATGCAAATAATTTTCATTTTACTTATCGGCTTTTACACGCAAATAAATCTCAGTAAATATTTTTTTTGTATATAGCGGAAAATCTGCTTGTTGCACCCAAGAATAATAACCGGGGTCTTTACGTAAAACGTCTTCTAAAAGTTGCCCCTTGTATTTTCCGAAATTCACAAGTTCTCGTTTTTGCTCGTCGTAAATAATTCTACCGGCAAAATCTACATTTTTGTTATGGGATGAGAATTTGCTCAATTCTTCTACATCGTTTGGTAAATCATTATAAAAGGTTACCTGACTTTTTAGAACTTCAAATGTTGCCTTGGTATCAGCTAATGCTCCATGTGCTCCTATTAATTCTTTTTGACAATAAAATTTATATGCAGCTTCTAAAGTTCGGGGTTCCTTTTTCATAAAAATAATCTGCACATCCACAATATTTCGCTTTTTCATATCAAATTCCACATCCGCTCTCAAGAACTCTTCTACCAACAAGGGTATATCAAATTTATTTGAGTTATAACCGGCAATATCACAGCCTTCGATAAATTTTGCAAGTTCTTTAGCTACTTGCTTAAAAGTAGGAGCATCTTCAACATCTTCGTTTGTAATACCATGAATACTAATAGCTTCTTCTGATATTTGCATTTCGGGATTAATTCTTAAATGCTTAATTTCCTCAGTTCCGTTGGGTAAAACTTTAAGAAATGCTAATTCTACTATGCGATCTGTTGCAGTATTAAGTCCTGTAGTTTCAAGGTCGAAAAAAACCAATGGTTTTTTAATTGTTAATGTCATTAGTATATTGTTTGATTTTCAAAGTATAAAAAAGACAATAGGGGCTGTTTTGCCCCTATTGATTAATATGTTTATTTTTTAGTTATTAATCATCATTGGCATTAATAACATTAGTATATCTTCGTCTGAATTTTCGTTATCTTTTGGTAATACGATTCCTGCACGTGTAGGGTCAGAAAGTTCCATAACTATTTCGGGAGTACTAATATTTTGCATAATATCCTGTAAGAATGGAGATTTAAAACCAATATTCATTTCATCGCCTTGATACTGGCAATTAATCATTTCGTATCCCGAAATTGAATAATCAATATCTTGGGCTGAAATAGTTAATTGATTTCCGGTAATACTTAATTTAACTAAGCTGCTAGCTTGATTTGAAAATATTGAAACACGCTTTAAAGTATTATAAAACTCTACTCTATCAACAATTAATTTATTAGGATTATCGACTGGAATAACAGCATTATAATTAGGATAAACCCCTTCAACCAGTCTGCAAATTAATTGATAATCTCCAAAGCTAAAAAATGCATTTTTCTCATCGAATTCAAGTACAACTTCCGAATCAGCTTTTGGTAAAATATTTTTTAAGATACCGGCAGGTTTTTGTGGCAATATAAAGGCTGTTTTTTCTTCGGAAGTAATATCCTTACGACGATAACGAACCAATTTATGAGCGTCTGTAGCTACAAAGTTCATCCCGTCGGGAGTAATCTCCATGAGAATGCCATTCATAACAGGTCGCAACTCATCATTTGCAGCGGCAAATATACTGGATGATATTCCTGTGAATAATACGCCTGGATCAATTTCTAGTCGGGACACATTATCTGACTGCAAAACAGGCACTTGCGGAAAATCTTCAGCATTTGAAGCGACAAGGCTATATTTACCATTTTCTGAATTAATATCAACCTGCAATGTAGTTTCGTTGATATTGAAACTTAGTGGTTGTTCTGGAAATTCTCTTAAAATATCCAACATGCGTTTGGCATCCATAGCAATTAATCCTTCGCCATTGACAGAATCAAGAGGTACTGAAGCCGACAAGGTTGATTCTAAATCGCTTGCTGTGATATGTAAATTTCCTTCGCTAATTCTAAACAAAAAATTATCGAGAATGGCGAGGGTATTTTTTGAACTTATTACTCTGCTTACTATTTGCAGACGATTTAATAAACTCGAACTTGATATTACAAAATCCATCTTTTTAAGTTTTACTTATTTTTTTTTTAACTGTTAAAGATAATGTCTTTATTATATACTTTTCAATTATCTTTGATTTCAATATTCAAATTTTATTAACAAAAATACATTATTTTTTTACAATATCATCAGATAAAAAATGATTTAATTCTTTTGTTAAAGGATCTATAATATAATACTGTAAAAGAATCATATCTTCGTCGTTGTTAATAAAGCCATACAATCTTTCAACATCATAGGGATATAGCTCGCCTTCATCATCAAACTGATCTAAAATATTGGGGCGATGGTAGGCTTTTAATACCCTTGTATTACCATTTTTATCTTCTACAGTATATTTACAAAGCATGTCGGTATTAAGAACTGAATCTCTTCTATGTTTAGGAATTGTATTGTCGAGATATGCTTCGAAACCAACAAATTTAAACCTCGACATAAAGCTTTTTACTGCTAAAGTATCAAATATTGGGATTGATTGCATGTCAGGTAAACTAAACAATTTAAAATGATTATCTCCATGCTTTTCGCATCTGAAAGATTGAAAATTTTGACTAGGGTATTCGAGACTTACTGCTGCAATATCAGAGTAATTATAACGGAATACTACCCTATCTCTCCATTCGTAAATACTTGTATTATAGCGTGTTGTTAGAAATCCCGAAAAGCCCGGAATATGAGTAACAAACGGTTGAGACGAACCTTCAAGCAACATATAAGTACCGGTATTACCCTGATCAACGCCCCCAACATAATATGTTTTTGCAAGCTTACCATTTTGATAAATTTCAACCTTTACACCATCACTAGATATTCGTCTTAATACATTTTCAGTTTTTGTTTCCACAACAGGTTCGGCAACCTCTACTCTATGTATCGTTTCTAGCAATAAATCAATAAAATCTCTTCGAGCTCTGTACTTACCGTTTACAGTCCAGTAATTATCTTTTCGTTCCAATAATATTGTGGCGTTTTGCTTATCAGCTAAAAATATCTTATCAACTGATGCTGTATCTTTTACTGCAAAATCTCTTAATACTTTTAAGGTACCTTTTTTTTCTTCAACTCTAAACTTTTGTTTGCCATTTACGTCTGTTCTTACAATATTATATTTATTAAAGAAAACCACTATTGCAGCTACCAGTAATAATATAAAAACCACAAGTGTTACTAAACTCGATTTTCTCATATTTTTTGTGTTTTTTGCCTTCCGTATTTAAATTTTCTAAACAATAGTAATCCTATTCCAATAATAAGCATAATAGAAATAGGAACGATAGTATTAATCCATACCCACTTAACTCCTTCGGTTTTTACTTTTGTATGATTTAACTCTCTGAGTTTTATTTCTCGCATTCTCATTTGAATTAAGGATTCATCTTCGCATAGATAATTAATACAGTTTAAAATAAACTCTTTATTTCCTGGGCAATATTGCTCTTGGTAATACTTGTCTTCACCTAATACATAAGTCTGAATTTTATCGCCAAGTTTTCGGACTTCGTTTCTTAACATATCGCCATCAGAAATAACAATCATTTTAGTTGGTTCACTCTTTCTTTTAAAATCTATATCAGGGTTCATTTCAATTTCAGGAGGGATTCTCATATCAAAATTTGAGTCGAACACACCTTCTAATAGCACTGCAACACTTCTATGAGGTTGATTAAACGATGCTAATTCGGGTGCTTCATTTAATACATTCAGACTAACCTCTACAGGTGCCATTAACGACTTTGAATATTTAGATGTACGCAACAATACTGTTTTTTGAATATTAACATTCTCTCCTACTGTATCTATACTACTTACAAAATGTGTTCTAATTCGGCTAACATTTCTATTAATAGGATGCGACTGCAAAGTATCAGGAACAATTAATGGGAAGAAATACCATGGCATTGGTTTAAATTGTGGTTCTCCACCAATCATATTTACCACTACGGGTATATTTAAACATTTTAAATCTTGCACTAAATCGGGATTAATTCTAACTCCATATCTAAAAAGTTGATCGTCAAGATTAATATCATTTATCAGAGCCATCTCGTAAGGCTTGTGAGTAAGGCTATCCATGCTTATTTGCATCCATTCTATCAGCCATAGTACTCTTCCACCATTCATAATATATTGGTCAAGAATATACTTATCCTTTTCGCTAATTCTTGCTTGAGGTTTAGCTACCACAACTGCCCTATAATTATTCAAGGAATTTAAAACACCGTCAATTTTCAATCTATGGATTTCGTAATATTCCGAAAGAGCCACCATAATATCGGTTGTTTGATGCTCATCTAGCTCATCATGCCCTTCGATAAATGCAATTTTTTGTTTCTGATGTCGAGTAAGCATCCAAATAGCTCGTACAAAATTACTTTCAAGTTCGCTATATGTTCTGTCAAACGACTGTTGACCTTTAAGATTAATATCATCAACAAAAAAATTAACGGGATAATCAGTTTCTTTGTAACTTATTAATGCTCCGGGGAAAAGCACCTGTTCCTTATAATCGCTTCCTCCTCCCATTTGCACATTAGTAGGAATTAAGCCTTTGCCGATTAGCTGATAATAAACATCGCGTTGCACCTCAAAATCGGGATCAATAAACGGGTCTATAAAATCATATTCAATATGTGGAGTATAAGTTCTAAAATCGTCAAGTAGCTCTTTTACTCGACGTTGTAATCGTTTAAACCCAACCGGCATATTTTTGCCATCGAGATAAACTTTTATGTATAATACATCATCTACATTTTTTAATACATCTTTAGAGTTATCGTGCAATGAATAACGTTTCTCTGCAGTAAGATCGAGTCGAAAAAACCATTCTGATGAAATAAAATTAGCGATACCAATTATAAAAACTATTAATATTAATTGTATAATTGTATGTTTTCGGTTTGCTTGACGCAAATTTTTCTTTTTAGATTTTGTCATAATTACCACTTTCTACTTATTAGCGACAGTTTAGTGAAATAAATAAATAATGTAATAATACTCAAGAAGTAAACAAGATCTCGACTATCAATAACTCCACGGCTCATGCTTCTATAATGATCACTAATTCCTAAACTCATTATAAAACTCTGTACTCCTCCTTTAAAAGCAAATCCGGCAAATTGGTCGAAACCAAGGAAAAATACATAGCACAACAAAACGCTTATAAAGAATGCAATAATTTGATTTTTTGTAATTGAGGATGCGAATAAACTAATAGCCGTATAAACAGCCGCAAGAAATAGTAAGCCAATAAACGAACCTGCAAACCCACCAAAATCAAAATTTCCGACAGGGTCAGCAAATAAATAAACCGAAATTAGATAAAACAATGTGGGCAGTAAAGCTATTAATGATAAAAACACTCCTGCCAGATATTTTGCCATAATAATTTTAAATTCCGATAGTGGTTTTGTAAGTAACCATTCCGATGTTCCCGAGCGTTTTTCTTCTGCAAACATTCGCATATTTACAGCAGGGATTAAAAACAAAAATATCCAGGGTGCAAGTATAAAAAGGCTATCTAGATTAGCATACCCTGCATCAAAAATATTGAAATTACTGTGGAATATCCACAAAAACATACTCGTGATTAATAAAAAAACGAGTACAACCACATATCCGGTTATACTGCTAAAAAAATCTCGAATCTCTTTAAAAAACAATGTCCACATATTTTAATTTTATACTTTTAATAACTTGCAAATTTATTCTTTTTAAATTTATAATAAAACTTAGTTTTGTAAGTCGATATTTAATAAAAAATAAATTTCAAGCTTTGTATTAATTAGTTCCAAATGCAACGATTTTTTTTAATATTTATTTTGCTTTTAGGCTTTTGTTTTTGTGCAAATGCCCAATATCATTACGATGCTGGTATTTCAGCAACATTTGGCACTATTGCCGCTCACCACTCAGAGATGAAATACTTAATTACCGAACCTGTTTATAATATTAATGCAGAATTATTGCTCCCGATTAATCCTAATAAAAACTGGGCATATCATTGGCGAGGAGCTAGAACCGGAATAGGAATATTTGCAGGTGATTTAGGGAATAAAAAACTTGCGGGAGAAGCATTTTCGGTATTTAGTTTTGTTGAAATTCCTATTTTTAAGAAACACTCTCATAAAATTTATTATCGTATGGGTGGCGGTGTTGCTTACCTTACGAGTGCTTTCGACCCTATTGACAATTACCATCAAATTGCAATCGGCACACACTTAAATGCCCATATTCATTTTTCGATGGCTTATAGATACAAATTTAATAAAATACCATTAAGCATGGATATAGGCTTTAACTTTAATCACTTTAGTAACGGTGGGATTGATAAACCTAACCTTGGTTTTAATTTGCTTGGATTAAATTATGGTATATTTTACAAACTTGGAAATAATAATATTGAACATTCAAATCACGATTTAAATTTCAATCCAGACAATAAGCTAAGTTTTCATATAGTAACAGGTATAGCATTTTATAAGAATTTTGTTTACGACAAAAAGTATTACACAATAAATAATTTACAATTATATGCTACTTACAGATGCAATTATAAGAGATCGTGGGGTGTAGGCACAGATATTATTTACGATACTTCAATTCCAGATTTTTATGAAGATGCAGATTATAATACTTTAAAAAATAAGATTAGATCAGGAGTTTTTTTATGTCAGGATTTACACTTTGGTAAAAACTTCATATTTTTTATGCAACTCGGGTGTTATGTGTATAATCCTAAACCAGTTGATGGCTTTGTTTACGAGCGTTTAGGAGTGCAGGTCAAATTAGTAAATAATTTAAATGCAAGTATTGCGGTAAAAGCACATGCAGCTGTTGCAAATGGAATCGAAACTAGTATAGGCTATACTTTTTGAATTAGTTAGTAGGCTGTTTTTAAATTAAGCCCTAACTTTTCAAGCATATTTTATAAGTTTTTCTGAATATCTTCTTTGCTTATTATACCTTCGTTTGTAATCATAACATGACTACGTAGCCCAACTCCGTAATTGTTAATTTCGCTAACAATATTTTCGAAAACTATTTTTAAATCAATATATAAAGGCATTAAACAAAGAATTTGAATAAATCCCTCACAAATTTGCAAGTCTTCTAATTCGGAATCTACAGGTTCCAGACCTGCTTCAATTTCATTTTTAATTATTTTATGTTGAAAACCAACAAATTCAGACTTATCATTTTTAAGCAACACAATCGAATATCTTAATTTATGTTGTTTGCCTCCTAATCCTGACGAAATAAATACAAGCGACTCATCTAGTAAGCTCATTTCGAGCAACAAACGTGAAGCATGATATGCCAACATAGCCCAATCTTTATATTTACTCTCGGGGGTTTCCAAATATTTCTCAATACTTCTATAAGCCTTAGGTTCAGCAATTGACGCCAATAAAATAAGCGCATCCTTAATTTCCTGCTCAGAACTATCCATGTTAAAAATTGTTTTGGATAGTATTTCAATATCAGCATTATGAGCTTGTTTCCTTAAAACACTTAATCTATCGAAATACTCTAATTGCACTGCTATATCAATTTGAGCTTCTACAACACGAAATCTTTCGGGATGCAGTTTAGCCATCTCTTTAATTTTGATTAAGATATTTTTATCAGCACTGTCCATTTAAGAAATAACAGTAATATAAGAAGAAAATTATTCTACATTAAGAATCTCGCCTTTAAGGTATAAATCTTCGCCTGCAAGCGGATGATTAAAATCTAAAACTACCTCATCATCAGTTACTTCTACAACAAAAGCTTCGTATTCATTCCCATCTTCATCTTCCATTGGCACAAAATCTCCCAGATCGGGTAATTTGCCATCATCATCTGCAAACACAGAATGAGGGAATAATCCAATAGAATCTTCTGATTCAGGTCCGTAAGCATCCATCATATCAATTTTAAACTCAAATTTTTCGCCATTCTCTTTTCCAATCAGAAATTCTTCAAATGATTCTAACATTTCGTCTGCTCCAACTTTAAAAACAAGGGGAGCATCTTTTTCGGCAGTTTCAAACAATTCGCCATCAAATCCATCTAAATACAATTTGTAAGCTATACTTACTTTGCTTCCTTTTTTAATTTTCATTTTTTTAATATTAGATTTATAAAATTCAAAATTGCAAACTCATTCTAAACACAGGGTTCTGATAAGGGGGCTTTGAAGATTCATTAAAATTATACAACAAATAAATATTAAGGAACGATCTTTGTCCAACAGGTAAACTATATCCTATTCCGGCAAGTGGAGTTACAATCCATTCTCTACCATCATCAGAGCTAAGATAAAGAATTCTTTTTTCGAGGTTTAATCCTTCCAATTCGGCATGCAGCATAATCGCCCCCATATTTTCGCCGAAAGGCAAGATATTGCCTAAATCTTTAATGATAGTAAAACTCGTAAAAACTTTAGCTCCATATATTGATGTTTTAATATTGTAAGCTGCATATTTATAATATTGATAAGACAATCCAATTCCTGCCGAAAACCTATTTGTAATTTTATATCCAACAAGGGGACTTACATCTACATGAGTAACACTACCGAAAGCCAATCCAAAGCCACCTCCAAAGAACAAACGGTCTCTTATCGAAGGTTTTTCGTCTTCAAATTGGGCAAGGCAGTTGATAGCACTTACAATTACAATTAATAATATTACAATTCTTTTTTTCATTGTTTTGAATTTGCAAGTTTAAAACTATTTATTGCATCATAAAACACTTGTTGAATATTTGTTCGAATATCCATTGTAATAATTTTATTGTTTTCGGCATCTGGATACACCCTGTTGCTTAAAAAAACATAACTTAAATTGCATTTTGGATCTGCCCATATTAATGTACCTGTAAAACCTCCATGACCGAAACTTTGAAAAGAGGCACTATCGCAAGCAGGTCCCTTCCCAATTGCCGGAATAGGTCTATCGAATCCTAAAGCTCTTCGATTTTTAGCAGTATCGTTATGTGGAGATGTGAACCATTTTATTGTTTCGGGCATAAAAAAAGTTTTATCTGCATACTGCCCTTCATTTAAATAAATCTGGAGCACTTTTGCCAAATCGTTGGCATTACTAAATAACCCGGCATGGCCGGCTACCCCACCCATTAAGGCTGCTGCTTGATCGTGTACATAACCGTGAACTAATTTTTGTCGGAATATTTTATCTTTTTCGGTTGGTGCAATTATATCCAAACTAAAATAATTAGAGGGATTATAACCTAAAGACCATGCACCTAATGGCTTATAAAACTGATTTTTAACGAATAAGTCTAAGGGTTGTTCTGCCCATTGCTCCAACATTTTACCAATCATAATCATACCTAAATCGGAGTATCTATAATATTTACCGTTAAGTAATTTTGAGGTAAAAATATCATACCAAACACTGTCTAACCAGTGTGAGTCCATATATAAATCATTGGCTACCATAACAGTATGAATAGAGTCAAAAATAGGAGCATAAACTTTGCCTCGGATAGAATCGGAAACAATAGTTTTTTTAAAAAATGGTATCCATGGAGTAAGCCTTGCCTGATGGCTCAATACATCATAAAAATTAATATCCTTTTTGTTTGTAGTATCAAGTCCCGGCAAGTATTTTGATAATGGTTCTTCGAGTTTAAAATAGTTTTTTTCGTAAAAGTGCATAAGAGCATTTGTTGTAGAAACAACTTTTGTAACAGAAGCTAAATCGTATATATCGAGATTTTCAACCCTTCTATCGCCCTCGTATGTATGTTTCCCAAACGATTTATAGTAGAAAACAATTCCATCTTTTACTGCAAGCACCTGTCCTCCAGGAAACGCTTTTTTATTAATACCTGAATCGAAAATTGAATCAACTTTATATAAGAGTTTGGAATCAACTCCAGCCTCTTCGGGGATATTCGTGTATTTTAATCTAAAAGCTTTTGTATCTACACCCGAGCCGGCAAGATATTTTTCGTTTACGCTAACCGGAAGACGTCCTCTGCAAGCAATACCACCAAAAACAGCCTGAGCTGCAAAATCGTTAGTTATACTCCAATCGTTGAATGAAACCATTACGGCAGCCATTTTATCAATATTTCGGAAATAACTCAAACTATACGGATTAGCAAATACATTGAGAATTATATTGGTTTTAGTTGCCAAAGTATCGGTAAAATCGGTAATAAGTTTGTTTACACCAAATCTTGATTTTGGATTTCGGTTAGTGCCATGAACACTTACAATCACAATATCGTATTTTTTAAGCTCGTTCATTAATCCGTTATAGCCCAAAACTGCTACGTCTTTGTTATAAGTATAGCTGCTAACATCGGCATAATACTTCAATCGGTTTTGAAATATACTTTCGCTTGAGCGACCAAAACTTAAAGAAGCTATTTTAACACTATCTAAATGTTTAATTGGAATAATATCATCTTTGTTAGTAATAGTTGTGATGGCATTTTCAATTAGTTTTTGTTGCATCCATTTTGCTTCGGTGTTGTTAAGGTCCGATACTAAGTTTTCGGTTTCAACAGGTTTATAATCGTTAAGCCCAACCCAATACTTTGCCATCAATATTTTCTTAACACGTTCATCAATTTCCTCCTGAGTAATACGTCCCTCCGCTATTGCCTCTTTAATTTTTTTAACAGCACTTGGCACATCTCCCGAAAACAATAGCACATCATTACCGGCAAGCAAAGCTTTAACATCAATTTCGGCTTCAGGAAAGAATTTTGCAACACCTTGCATATTTAGAGCATCGGTAAAAACAAGACCTTTAAAGTCCATTTTACCTTTTAAAAGTTCGGTAACTACCTTGGGTGATAATGTAGTTGCCAAATTAGATGTTGTATCTAGTGCAGGAACATACAAGTGTGCAACCATAACAGCACCCAATCCTTTTTTAAATAAATATTTGAATGGATAAAATTCTACAGAATCCAATCTTTCGTAAGAATGGTATATTACCGGTAAATCTTTATGTGAGTCGGTATCAGTATCTCCATGTCCGGGAAAATGTTTACCGGTTGCCAATACTTTATTATCCTGCATTCCTTTTGCATACATCCATCCCTTATGAGCAACATTTTTGGGGTCTTCGCCAAACGAACGACTGTTTATTACCGGATTTGACGGATTATTATTAACATCAATTACCGGAGCAAAATTTACATGAATTCCCATTCGCTTAAATTGCCTTGAAAACTCTGCTCCCATTTCGTATATTAAATTATCGTCTTGTATGGCACCTAACATCATTTGTCGCGGATACTTAATAGTACTATCAAGCCTCATCGACAAGCTCCACTCCCCATCAATAGCAATTAACAATTTTACCTTTGAAACCTCCTGCAAACGATTATGCATTTTTGCTTGTCTTAAAGGACCGCCTTGCATAAAAATTAAACCACCAATTCCATAATCTTCAATCAACATTTTAAGGTAATCTTCATGATTCTTATCTTTATTAGAATAAGCAGCAATCATAAACAATTGCCCAATTTTTTCATTATCAGTTAGAGAATTAAATACTGAGTCAACCCATGCAGTATCGCTCTGATAAAACGGAGGATCAACACTTTCACTTCCTGATTTTAAAGGAGTGCTATCTAAATTAAGCATATTTGAAAGAATAAGCCCAATAAAAGTAAAAATCACTATTCCCATTGTTCGCCACATATATTTTTAAGTAATTCTTCTTCTAAACAAATGTAACGTAAGGTATCAATATTAAAGTATTATTTCCGCATAGATTATTAACACTAAAACGTGAATTATTAAGAATCTCCTGTACTATAAGCTTAGAGCAGATTATTCGATTACCCGTTCAATCATTACAATTGCAATCTTATTAAAACTTCCATTACAAACAAAAGCCAATGATAATTTCAATGATTTTATTTAAATATTGTAGTAATATTATTTCAAACAAATTATTATTTAATAAATATCTTTTTATATGAAACATGTTTATACATTCTTTATTATCATAGCGATAAGCCTTCAACTTAATGCACAATATTATCAATCTGTTGCTAACGAGATTGGTAATACTGAAGTTTTTAAAATTCCATATTTCAAAAAAAATGCTTTGAATAGCGACACTTTACCTCAATTAACAAACTGGCCCCAAGGTTTTTTGCGTAATCCGTCTTTTCAAAATTTCAGAGGTTTAACTCTTGAATATATTGACGAAGATAGCGGACAAGAAATCGTTGTTGGCATTAATGACTCTCTTTTTGTTTTGAAAGCAGATGGCAGCAAATTATGGTCAGCAAAATTGGCAGGCACAGCTATTTACCCTCCTTCTACCGCTGATATAGATAACGATGGAGAAATAGACATTGTTATTGTAACTGCCGGCGCACCTTATAATGGGCATATATACGCGTTCGATCATTCGGGAAATATAAAAGACGGCTGGCCGGTATCTGTGCCAAACTCTTGGTATATTTGTGCACCGGTTTTATGCGATTTAAACAATGACGGATATATGGAAATAATTCATGGAGAGTTTAACTCATCGCAACCAATTGCACATAGAAATAGAATCCACATCTTAAAATATGATGGTACTACTTTTAATAATATTTGGCCAATAAGCCTACCCCACAAATCAGCTGTAACACCTGCTATTGTCGATATTGATTTTGATGGCAACTTAGATATTTTTGTTTGTAGCACAGATTCTATTTATGCATTTAATCTTTATGGCAATACTTTAGAATATTTTCCATACGGAAAAACAGGAATGAAATTCAGTTACCAATCTCCGGTAATAGTAGATTATCATTCAGCGCCTTCCTATCCCGACGAATTGCAAATATATGGTGCATGCCATGGTGATAGTGCCGGATTTTATAAAATTAATATTGGGAATAACGGATTTGAATTTGATCACACATATACCGATAATAACACATGGACATATAGCACTCCTTTGGTTTTTGGACAAGAAAATGTCATAACCCACAGTCTTATTAGCCAACCATTAGGAATTAGCAACTTGCCCGACTCTTGTATTTATAATTTAGTTGAATTACCTAATTATCTCGATGTTCTTTCTATTCGCCCCTACGGGCTCGAAGGTTTTATGACTGTTGCAAATAAAGGTAATTATGTTTTTACAGGTTCAAATATTCATGATGCAAATTATAATGGTTTAATGTATATTTATGATACTTATAATGATTTTTCTGTTATTAACGGATTCCCTGTAACAGTAAAAGGGAGCACATTTATGAACGGGATTAATCTTGGTGATGTTACAGGAGACGGATTGCTTGATATGGTTGTATTAGGTGCCGATGCCGACTCTGCATATATTAATGTTTTTGAAGCTTCATCAATTAATGCATTAGAAGATATTTACTTTTACCCTGATGATTTTGGAAATACATATAGAGGATTTAATACACGGCAAGGTGTAACAGAACCCTATATGTATGTAAGTATTAAAGACAATAATTATTCTGAACTCACTTGTTACCCTAATCCTGCCGACAAGCTTATAAAAATTGAGTTTGGACTAAATCATAATATCAGCGAAATAAGTATTTACGGAATAAGTGGGACTAAAATAAACGAATTTAGTATTTCTGATAAAAATATTTCAATAGATGTTTCTAATTTACCAACAGGAATTTATTTTATTTCAGCAAAAGACAATAATGGTAGGATATATAGAGGAAAGTTTGTGAAAGATTAATAATTAACTGGTCTCTCGTTACTCTAAAACAACAAACAGACAAAGACTTGAAAACAAAAAAGCCGAAACAACTGCTTGCTTCGGCTTTTTGCGGTGACGACGAGACTCGAACTCGCGACCTCCGGCGTGACAGGCCGGCATTCTAACCAACTGAACTACGCCACCTTTTTAAAGTGATGCAAAAATATACTTAATTTTGGATACTGCAAAACAAAAAATTATTTTTTTTATTTTTTTTAATTGTAACTCCTGATAAACAGTAGTTTATTTCCATAAAAATATATTATATTTCAATGCTATTTAAAAACTAATACAATATGAAAACTTTTTTATTATCAACAATTCTAATATGTTCAGCATTTTTATCAGTTGCCCAATACCAAATTGGACATGTAAACCTCGAATACTACGACGAAGTACGTGAACGATGGATAGACACTCACATGTACTATCCTTCTGATATTGGAGGCGAGGAATCTGCTATCTCGGAAAGTACATTCCCATATTTAGTGTTTGGTCATGGTTTTTCGATGAACTACAGCGATTATGATTACTTATGGGAATTTTTTGTACCTCGCGGATATATATTAGTAATGCCTGCCACAGAATCAGGTCTTTCGCCAAACCATGAAACATATGGTAAAGACATTGCATTTTTAGCAGAAAATTTTTATGAAATAAACATCGACATCGAAAATTATTTCTTCGGACATGTAGAACCTATTTGTGCTATAATGGGGCACAGCATGGGTGGCGGTGCTTCACATCTGGCAGGAACTTATACTGAGCAGATTAACTGTATTGTTACTTTTGCAGCTGCAGAAACCGACCCTTCGGCAATAGAAGCAGCAGCAAACTCTGTTGATGTTCCTGTAATTGTATTTTATGGTGAAGGAGACGCTGTTGCTCCTCCTGACGAAAATCAAATTCCAATTTACAATGCTTCAAACTCTTCCTGCAAAACCTTGATTAATGTTTTGGGTGGTATTCATTGCTATTTTGCAGAATCTCAATGGGCATGCGATTTTGGTGAAACAATGGCTGGTTCAGATGCCGAAATTGAACGAGAAGAACAACACGACATAGTTTGTGATATTCTAAGTATGTATTTCGATTACGAACTTAAAGGTAATACTGATGCCGGTATAGCATATCTTGATTCACTAGAAAATAGTACACGTATTGACGTAACTCGTGATTGCTCGACTACTTATACCATAGACGCCGAAGCAAATCCTACAAACACAGGTACAATTGCAGGCACAGGAACATACGAACAAAACCAAACATGTACTCTCGTTGCCAGTGCAAACAACGGCTTTGAATTTGTTAACTGGACAGAAAACGGAAACGAAGTATCAAATAATAGCACTTACGAGTTTGTAGTATCAGAGAATCGTAGCCTAATTGCAAACTTTCAGGATAATGTTTCTGTTAATTCTAACATTACAGATAATATTTACATCTACCCTAACCCAACAAACGAGATTTTAAATTTTGCCAATTTACCGGCAAATGCTAAGCATATACTTATATACAGCATAAATGGTAAACTCGTAAATCAACAACCTCTCAATGCAAAAGTAAATATAAGTCAATTAGAATCAGGACAGTATATTATTAATATTCTTACTGCTGATAAGGAATTGATATACACCGAAAGAATAAGCAAAAAATAGCTTACATTAAAACTCATTGTTAATATTTGTTTTGTAGATACTCTTTGTATTATAAGAATAAATGGTTCTACTACCATTTTTGTGGGTAAAGATTTAAACCGCCATGAAAAAACAGGATAGCACTTCTAAAGTTTTGGAATTTTCGGTACCCTCTCGCAACGATTTTTATTTCTTGTATTTTGCCATTAAA
>Ga0334900_1000611_pt1 | contig 49326 bp, 42 predicted proteins | sample GraSluR3_MG_2_FD_207231 | JGI IMG/M metagenome (GOLD analysis project Ga0334900, IMG submission 207231) | Sludge microbial communities from methane-producing bioreactor in Wageningen University, Netherlands - Granular Sludge_31_08-R3 | ecosystem: Engineered > Bioreactor > Anaerobic >... | reverse complement strand
TTGTTACCATCTCGATTTGTGCCTTTAAAACTTTCGCTTGGATTAATTGAATCTATACTGGCTGATTCCATAGCAGGCAATAAATTTGTTATGTTTTGGCAGGTTGTATTATCTGGTAATTTATATACGCCATCTTCAAAAGTATCTTTTATTTTTTTAATTGAATCTTTGTTTATGTTAAATTCTGGTTCAAATCATTCGTATTTTCATAGAGATACCTCGCTTCATGTAAACTTTAATTTAAATTTATCATTTTTTATTTCTTTGACTTCGGCTGTGATATATTGATAAACTCCTGTAGGATGAAATCAACTCTCAGGTCATTTTATTAGTAGTTTTGCTCATTTTTTAAATCCATATGTTTTTTCTTTTTCACCTTTTTCATAGTCTTTTTCTTGATATCATCAAAGATCTCTTCGCTCTTCTAAAAACTCTTTTTTATTTTTTTCTTTTTCTGAAATTTCTTTTTCAATATCTTTTTTCTCGTTTTTGTTTTCATCTTTCATTAGGTGCATATAATTGTCTATAGTATCTTTGTATATGTTAGCTCATGGAAGTTTTCAAAATTGTTGATTTATTTTTTTTTCTTGTTCTCTTGATAAACTATTGTTTTCGTTGTATTTTCAAAGTACATGAGAAAAAAGCAACCCAGAAATTCATTCTCAATTCAGATTTATTTCTTTGGATATAACATCTAATTCATAATTATTCTCATTTTCTTTGTTTGCCAAAATAACAACAGGATCTCAATTAGAATCTCAGTTTCGTGTCACTATTTCTCTATCGTCTTCTGGTCTTGTAACTGGTTTTGAATAGAGAAACCATCAATCTTTTTGTTTTGAAATAGTTTCATCATCTTCTTGGTTTTGTTTTGGTGGGATTTTTGAAAGATATCACTCAACAGGTTTTCATTCTTTATTTCTTATAACAACTTTATAATTGTCATTTATTTTTATTGGTCAATTTTTGCTATTAAATGTATTAAAAAACTCTTCAAAAATAATATTATCTTCAAAAAAATCTTTATTTTGTTCACTTATTTTTATTCTAAGATTTAAAGGAAGATTTTTTTGTTCGCTAAGAGATTTGTTTCAAGATCATATATCAAAAAGATCTTTGGTTGGTCATCATAAAAAACTTTTTTCCAAAAACTGGATTGGTATTTCTCAATATTGATTTGTTGGGATAGTGATTTCTTTTTGATTTAAATCAAAAAGATTTTTTATAAATTTTTCATATTCATTATTGTCTATTCATAGTATGTTTGGGATTTTGTTTTTTATACTATCTCATAATTTTGAATTAACAAGAGTATCCAAAATCTTTTGTTGGTTTTCTTTTGATAGTTTGCTTATATCAAATCTACTGTCTACTAAAGTACTTATAATATTACCTAAATCCTTGTCTTGTGTTTTGATATAATCTGCATAAGCTTTTCGTTTTGTTTCATTTAATTTATCTTTTATTTCGAAAATTTCTTTGCGAATAGTTTCTTTTTGTTCTTCTGATATATCAGTTTTTTCTAATTCTTTTTCTTTTTCAGCCAATGTTTCTGATTGTTTGGTATATTCTGTTTTGTGTGTTGATTGTTGGTTTATTACTTTTTCATGATTGTATGGATATATGTTTAATATTTCGTTGAAATAAGGTGGAAAAGCTTTGAATTCGTTTCCTACTTGTTGAAGATGGTGCTCTATATATGTTCACTTTTCTTTTGATTCTTCAAATAATTGGCGAGTTGCTAGTTGGTTGAACATATTTCTAAAGTTTTTTGTTTGATCAGAAAATCATTTTGATCGATTTATGTCTTCTCATTCGTATTGAAACTCTTTGTATATATCTCAATTTGAAATAATTATTTTATCTAATTTTTTTGCTAAAGTTTCATCTATAATTGATTTTTTTCATTCAAGAAAAATTGTTCGAAGTTGTTTTAGATCTTTGAGATTTTGAAAACGAGAATGTATATTTATTGGAGTTGGAAATTCTATATCAAAATCTCAATGAAGTTCTTCTGGAAGATTTTTTCTGATTTTTTTGATAGTAGCGCTTATTAGAAGCCTTTCTGTTGGAAGATAATTTGGTGATAAAAAGTTTTGTATCTCGTCTTTTTGATAATCTTTTAGCTTTATATCATTATCTTCTAAAAATTTTTTTCGTAATTTTGAAATTTCTCATATTTTGGTTATTTTTGTATCTGGTGTTATCTCTATGTTTGGAGTTGTTTTAAGTCAAATTTCGTTTGCGAAGTTGTTAAAAATTCAAATAGGCATTTTGTTGTCTGAATTTTCGCAGAAAACTTTTAAATCTTTGAGATTTTTTGTTATTGTTGTTTTTTCATCTAAGGTTTCTTTAAACTCTCTGTGAAGATCTTTTGTTTTATTCATTATGTTTTTCAAAGAAAATCACATATTTTTTAGATTTTCTAGGTATATTTTTAAATTATCTAAGTTTCATATTTCATCTAATAATTTTGGATGTTTTTCTTTGAAAAACTCTCGAAATTGTTCGAAAAATTCTTTATCTCAAAAATATTCTTTTCTTTCTTTTTCGCTTAATTTAGAAAAATCTTTTAGAGATTCCTCTATTTTTGAGTTTGCTATTTTTGATAATGTTTTTGATCAATTGACATCTTCTTGTTTGTTTTCTTCCAATCAACGATCTTTTATATTGTTCTTTTTTGCATTTGTTGTTTTTGCCATATTTGATAAGACAAAAATAAAGAATATTTCTTTGCATATTATAATGATTTCCTTGTTAAATGCAAAAAAACTTAAAAAAACAATAAATGATTTTCTCTTGAAAGCTTTGAGCCAATAATGATATTATATTTGATTTATTTTTTGTTAAAAAATGCATAGAAGTATTATTAATCGCAGTATTCAACACATGTCTTCAGATCCTAATATTATTAGGTTAACTTTTTTAACATCCTTTTTTCATTCTTTGGTTGTTACATTGTTACTTGTTTTAAATACCAATAAGCTTTTTGTAAATCATTATGAAAATGGTTTGTATATAGGTAAAATTGCAGAGTTTTTTATTCAAGAAATAAATAAAAACCATGTTGTTTCTTGGGTTGTAGGTATTACAGTTGTTCTTTTTGTTTTGTATTCTTTTGTTTATCCTATTGGTCAAGCAGCAGTTATTCATTATCTTCACTGGAAAAAGGGCATTGGTCACTCATTGAAATCTGTTTTTAATTTGTTTTTTCCAATGTTTGAATATGGATTTGTTTGTTTGGTTTTTTCTCCAATTGCTTTTTTTATCTTGGCTTATAAGGTGTTTTTGTTGGATAATGTTACATCTATTTGGGTTATATTGGTTTTTCTTTTTTGGTGGTTTTTGATAATGATAGTTAATACACTTAAAATTTATACGAGATATTTTATTGTTTTGCAAAAAAAGGGTACTTATGATGCAATTAAATCAAGTTTTTATAAGGTTTTTTCTTCTTTTTGGGAAACGTTTAAATATATGAAAATGCAGACATTGCTTTTGATTAATTTTTCATTGAATATTGTTTTGATTATATGAATACCCGTTTTATTGATTTATCTTTCAATTACTTGGTGAATAATAGATTTTTGGTGGGTTAAAATGATTGTTTATATTGTTTTTTTTCTTCTAGTTGTTTTGTGAGCCTATATGAGTAGTTTTATTAGAGCTTTTTTTGCTTATTATTGGTATGAAATGTATAATAAACTTAAAAAGTAGTTAGTTTTTTTTGAACAAAATCAATTTCTTTTTTGTCTTGTGAGCTTGATATGGTTTTTGCATATCGTTTTTTCGCCTCTTCTTTGAGGTTTTCTTTTGCGCTGAAATCTCATAAAATATGATAAAGATAACTTTGGTTATAGGTTTGACTCAAACTAATAAGTTCAACTTTATTTGCTGGAGATAGTTGGTTTTTTATGATTTCTGATCAAATTTTTCAATATATACAAACATCATCATCTATTGAAAGTTTTTTTATGCATTCTTCCAAAAATATTGTTGATAATTGTGGATTTTGTTGATATATTTTAGAATTTTGTGAAAAGTATCATTTATAAAATGTATGATAAAAATACATAAAAAAATCTGAATTTTTAATATCGCTTTGTCATAGTAGTTTTTGCCAAGATTGAATTGCTTTTTTCTCTTCATCAATTTCTAAATAATTAATTATCAAGTATCTCAACGTGTCTGTTTTGTATTTTTCGCTTTTGTTTTGTGACAGGTATAGTATTGAGGAGGTGAAATCATTTTTTCGATAATAAGATGTTCATATAAGGAAATGATATGTTTCTTGATTTTTCTTGTCAAAATTAGCAAGTTTTAGAAAATATTCTATTGCTGTATCTCGGTTGTTTGTTAAAAAATGTGCATAAGACAAAACCTGATATGGTAAAATATAATTTTCATCTTTTAAAATAGTTTCTAAAGCTATTTTTCTCGCTATGTTGAAATATCAATTTTTTAGAGCAGCAAGAGAAACTAATCAATCTTGATAGTATCCTGGAATTGCTTTTGCTTCATCATAACTTTTTATTGCTTTTTGAAAGCTTGAAATTATTGGTAAGTATTGAGGCGTTTTTACTTGTTTTCGTTGTTCTATAGCTTTTGTATAATTTTTATTTCGTAATTCAATCAGTCATATATAAAACAAATAATCCTGGCTTCAGATCATGTTATTTTGAACAGCCATATCCAATAATGGTAAAAGTTTTTTAATGCTTTCCTTTTCTGTTATATTTAAATTATTGCTGTTTAAAAAAACGTATAAAAGTAGGTGAATGTCTACAAGTCATCAATTTCTTTCTAGTTCTTTTATGTTTTTTCGGGCTTCATTGAAATTATAGTTTTGTGCTTGTTTTTTTATTATTTCTTTGAGTATCTCAGGGTTTTTATCTTGATTGTATATGTATTTAAGAGTTTTGATATCTTTTATATTATTTGATTGTTTTTGTATTTTATTATTTATTTCTTGATCTATATTTTTGTTTGTGTACTCTGTTTTTGGTGCTGAATTATGATTTTGTTGCTCGTATTCAATTCATATGTTTTTGAAGTATACTATGTTTTCTGCAAGATTATCTTTATTAAAAATAGCATCGAAAAAAATAAAACCTAATCGACCTATCAAAAATATTAGTAATAAATTTCTTTTTTTATGATTGTGCATGTTTTTATCTACAATAAAAGGATCTTTTTTATTATATTTGTAAAAAAAATCTGGTCAATTTTATAGCCAGATTTTTTTGATTTTTGATTGACAATTGTTATTTTGCTTTTCTATATAGTTTTTTGTATATTAAATATCATAAAAAAGTTGCTATTACTATTACTATAATGTTTTCTGTTGGTCAAGTTTTTGGTACAACAGGAATTGCTACACCGCCTCAACTATCTCAATTAGATCAATCTGAAAAAGTGTTCATTTGGACGCTATGGTTTACCTCTTTTCATCAATTATCAGGAGTAAATTTGAATACATATTCTCAATTTCTGTTGGCGATAAAATCATACCTTTGTTGATTCATGTTTACTGTTGCAACCCTATTGAATGAAGAAGATCAAGGAGTCATTACAGAAATATCAATTGTTGTACTTCATGCAACAGCAATCCACTTTAGTATTATTGTGTTTCAATTTATTTCTGGTCTTATGTTTGCTAGTGTCATATCCGCTCAAGCAGCACTATGTGTTTCAGTGGTGTATACCTCATTTGATCAGGCATCTCAATATGTTTTTTCTGCTATATTAAACCAAATTTCGTTTGATACTTCTCAAAGGTTTCATGTTTCATCTTTTGGAATCACAAAAAGATAATATTTTGCTATAGGGTTTATTCCATCAGCTATGCCTAATTCTATAGAAAAAGGACTTTCAGTTCAGGTTAGTGTTATAGATTTTTCTTTGGTTTCATTTAGTAAATTTGTGTTTTCTAATATTTCTGTTAAAGGAAATTCGCTATACATAATAGTATATTTTGTAATGTTTTGGTTTTCTTGTGTTATTATAATTGGCGATTGAATAATCACATTGTCTTCTGTTATTTCTTTTATTGTTATTTTTTGGTTTGTTGTATATCAAAAATTTATTTCACTTCACAAGCTATCAATTAAATCACCTAGTCATTGAGCATGTATAGCAATAGAAAAAAAGGATAATATTGTTGTTAGGATTATTGATAATATTTTTTTCATTGACTTTTTAAAGCATATAAAATGAAAACATCCTTTTTCTTATACCTAGCTTGGTTTGTTTTTCAAGTGATTTTTGATTAACCTATTCTTTCTACTTCTTTTGTTTCTTTGTGCTTTGTATAAATTTTGGATAAATATAGTAATTCAAACAATATTAATCACAATAAGCTAATTATCCAAACCACTATTCTTAAAAAAGGATAAATTAGGAAAAGTATTAAAACAATAACTGGATAATGAATAGTTGGAGATTGAAGTTTTTCGTTTATAAGTTTTAATGTGTAATCACAAATTGTATTGTTTAATTTTTCGTTTTCTACAATTGTTTGTGTAATGACCTTATCTTTTCGTGATTTTAGTTTGTTTATTATGCCTCACTCTTTTGATGTTGATATCTCAATTTCTTGGCTTGCTTCAAAAAGATCTCAAAATGTTGAAGAAAGGGCTGTTTTGGTTTTTTCTGTTATTCATTGTGTTTTTTCTCGACTTATTTTAAATGGTTTTGTAATTGTTTCAATAATTTTGTCTGATTGTTTGCTTAATTGTCCACAGTCCATAGGAAATTGACTAAAAAAATTTACGATAACAGTACTATAAACTAGAGATAGTGCCATTGTAAATAAATATCATCATACAGAAAAATAACTAAAACTATCAAATCAGACGCTTCATTCTGTTTGTCGATATAAATTATTTGCTAAAAGGCCTATCATAGCATGAAATCATATATTTGCTATTCGCATTGTTGTTGTTTGCGGTGTCATAATAAACCCAGTTATTATTATTCACAAAATTAAACCAATCAATAAGTATTGCCATTTAAATTTATATATTTCTATATAGAAAAAATGAAAAGCAATAAAAAATATAAAAACACTAATTAAAGATAAAATTATTTCTTGATTGTGAAAAAGAAATGTTATTGCCAAACCATAGCTTGATACAGATATTGATCATCGAATAAAAAATCTGATTTTTTGTTTTGTTGAAATTTCCATATTGTTGTTAGAAAAGATAAGAAATTATTTTGTCTCAATATATTAACATTGCCCAAAAAACAATAATTAGAGCTGGAAAAAATGGAACAATTGTTTTTTCTTTGTTTGATACTGATATTTTTATCGATTTATTTATGAGAATGCTAATTATGGCATAAATAATACTCAGAATAGATCATATAAAAATTATGCTTGTGATTATTTTTACGTGGTTTTGCCAAGAAAAAACCAAAGCATTGAATTGTTCTATAATAGGTATTGCGGCTCATAATGAAAATCACAAAAAAATATCTCATTGTCAAAATCATTCTTGTTGGCTATTATATCTTCGTTTTAGGTATACTTTTGCTCATATATATATTAACAAAAAAATGCTAGCAAATAATAAAGAAGATAAAAAAGCCGCTTGATAATTGCCCAATATTCAAAAGAACTGTCGTATTAAAATCCAAAGTGTAGAAATTATTCGTATTGGCATATGTAATTCTTGATTTTTGATATCTTGAACCATAATCAATAGCAATAACCAATTTGTTATTGCTAAAAAAATATAAATTATGATATGTAGTGATTCGGGTATTATAAAAGCTCAAATATTAAAAACTAAATAATAAGAAAACATGAAAATTAGCCCTGAAGTTATTTCTAGTATTGGGTATTGTCGAGAAATTGGTTTTTGGCAAAAGGCACATTTTTTGTTTTGTATAAAAAAGCTTATTATTGGGATTAGGTTTTTGGCTTTAAGTCTTGTTTTGCATTTTGGACATTTTGAAAATCAAAAAAGAATTGATTTAATAGTTTTCCGGTCTGATTTTTCTTCTAATCTGCTCATTAAAACAGATCATAAAGATCAGAAAATTGTTCATAAGATAAATATTATAACATACATGGGGTTTTGTTAGAAAGCAAATATTATTATTTCTTTTTATATTTTAACTTTGTTTTTTCAAATAGAATTTTGTTTATAAAAATTTGCATTTAAAACGTTTTTGATATATACTTAAATAGTTTTAATTTTTATTTTTTTGTTATGGGGAAAGAAAAAAAGGTTTTTAAATCATTTGATGAATTATCAAAAATCACAAAGACACAAAGAGACTTAACTCAATATCCCGGATATAAAAAACATGAAAGATATCCTGAAGGTGTTTCTAGTTTAGACAATGTTTTTAATGAAGAGTCTCCAGATTTAGATCGTTGGTCTATCCCATGAAAAAAATGAGATTTGATTGTGGCATTCTGAGCAAAAGAACCTTTGTCAACATCAAAATCCTTTTCTGATAACTTACAAAAAAGCAAATCAGATATTTTTTCTATTTTGGATGTCTATACACCAAAACATTCTGAAAACAAAATTATTCGTATTGCTGATAAAATAAACAAACTATTGGATGAGGGTCTTAGGGATATTAATGATAAAGATGTTGAAAATTTTATAAAAAAAGTTGATCTTTCAAAACATATGATGGAAAATAAAATTTATAAGTGAATAATATCAAAAGCAAATAAAAAATGATTGACTGTTTGTATTTGATCGCAATTTTGACACACATTAGAATATGATATTTCTTATGATTCTTTGCCAGAATATATGAAGAAAAAAACCTTTCATAAATGATTAGAGGTTTTTGTTGATATAGAAAAAGATTCAAATAAAAATAAAACAAGAGTTAATTTGGTTCCTCGTAAGGCTTTTGACAAACCAAGATTTGATGCTCTCAAAAATATGAATATAGAAGTTGGTTCAAAAAAACCTGTTTTTTATAAAACGAAATGATGAAAGCTTTTGAAATGAACTATTATATGACTTGGTGACGATACTTTTGGTAAACAAGTTGTTTTTCAAACAAAAGATGGTAAAATAAAATTTTCTATTGCTATAGAATCTCTCAAAGAATGAATTGATTTGGCAAGAAAAGATTATTTTAAAACAAACAATATATCTAAAAGACCAAATAATAAAAAAACTTCTGATTTTTTTAATAAAAAAGAAAAGAGACATTCTTTTGAAACGATTTAATTAAAAGGATTTTTTATTTAGAAATTACTGGGTCCTCGATGCCAAGTCAGCGAGCGACTTTTTTTAGTGTTGTTCGAGAAAGTCATAAAATAATTAAGTTCATACTTATTGCCCACAAAAATCGTGTTCGATTGGATGGAGATATATATGTTTTTATCAAAAATCAAAGTATTCCTCAAAGGAGTAGTATTCATCGTATTTTTGTCGTTTGTGAAAGATTTTTGATTGGTGATATCTTGTTTTTGTGGGCAACGAGGATGGCGCCAGCCATAAACATAAATTCTATTACTAACTGAGTTAGAACTCAACCAGCGAGACCTCGTTTGGGAATCGCGAAGATTCATAGTGATACTCATATAATTACGCCAATTCCGTTGATTCCCAAGAGAACATTCTGTTTATCTACTGTAACGAATAGGTAATTATATACTTGTTTGATGAAACTAAAAAACAAAACAACTCCCAAAAAAGGTAATATCTGGTCAGATCATCGAGTTTGGATTGTTTCGAAGTTTCCTATAAAATTTTTTCCACCTACAAATTCTATAATTTGACTAGAAAAAATCCAAAAATTTAAAGCTATGCATCATCATATCCACAAAATCATATTTAATAAACTTCCGATGCTTTTTTGTTTTGTTTCTAATTGATATCAAGATATTTTGTGTAAAAGACTATTTCCCAATGATGATGGTATAATTAGTAGTATTTCTATCAATGATAATGCCAATGCCCAAATTCCTGCATAATCAATTCATTTTGATGTAGGAAAATATCGTCACAAAAACATTAAAACAAAAAGAGTATGAAAACTACTTAAATAATAAGATACTCAATATTTTCGATTTTTTTGAATAATGTTTTTTGTAAATGATCGGTCAAAATTTATTTTTAGGGGAAGTAGTTTTTTTGCTCTATAATGAATTTCTAGGTTTTGTCATATACCACTTGCTACTACAGAAAATAAAATCATACAAAATGCAAAAATGGAAAGTTTGGTTGGTGCTGAAAAATCAATGTATCTAAAGAATAAATAAACAGAAGGAATCAGAATTAATAATTGTGATAATCTTGCTGTTATCAAGGATAAACTAAGCCACTCCATTTTCCAAAAAATCTGCAAAGGAAGTTGTTGAATCCCAGCAAACATAAAACTTGCAGAAAAAATCATACCCAAAGGAAGTCATCGAACAATATATGGATTACTTGTATATGCTGGTAAAAGATATGCCACAAGTATTGCAATAATATAAATTACTGACATAATAATTAGCCTCGTTCATACAAACTTTCCATATTCTTCTTTGAGTTCTTTGTGTTCTGGGTCTTTGTTTTTGTCTTTGATTTCTCAAAGTCTTTTGACTGCTAAAACATATAATCATAAATCTGCTAAAGCTGTCCAGATTGCAAAATATTTTAAAATAGTAGAATAATCTCCATATCTTAAAGGACCAAGATATGGTGTAATTATTTTGATTGTAATAAACCCAAAAAGCGCACTAATAACTCTTCAAATCAGTTGTCGAGCTGCATCTTTTATTACAAGTCTAGAGGACATGAGAAATTATAATTTTAAAATTCTTGCTAATTTTTCTAATGAAGGTTGTTCATATTCTCAAACCAATGGTAAGAAGTTGTTTAGTTCAACTAGAAAATCTTTCGTTTTTTCTTTTTTGTCATTAATTGTGTATATTGTATGTCATTTTTCTGTAATTAGAACTAGATTTTTTATTTGTTGATTTCTTTTATCTATTTCTATGCTGTATGATTTAAAGTGTCACCGTAAATAGATTTTATTGTTTATTGTAATGTGTTGTTTGTCTATTTTTAATGATATTGTTTGGTTTGAAATTATGCTATAATAAAAATAGGCTCCAACAATAAAAAACAGTACGATAACTCATACAAAATTCTGTTTCCAAAGAGATAATCAAATAATTGTTATCAAAACTAAAGCAAAGAAAACATACCATCGTTTATTTCTATCAAATCTTTCTCAATTATAAACACGAAGATCCATTTTTTATTGATAATAAATAAAAAATCAGAATTAAATATTTTTGAATTTATATAATTCTACTCAGTTAATCATTCCTGTTTTTTCATCTTTAATGATTTCGTTTGCTTGTACAATGATAATTTTGTCATCCAATGAAATGTTTCACTTGAAAATTATTCTAATCATTTCTTTACCGACTCTTTTGAGGTTTTCATAGTTAAATGATTGAGAAATTTTATATCATCTAACTCCCCAAAGCATATTTATATATCTATATGTTTCATCAACTTTGGTGAATGCTATAAGTGGAACTTGTGGTTTTAGAGAAGATAACCTGGCTGATGTGTATCAATTTTCTGTATAAGAAACAATAGCTTTTACGCTAACTTCTTTTGTGATTCTGTATGCATTGTAAATAATATAATCTCTAACTAAAAAGTCTTCATTTTCTTTGTAAAACTCTCATAAACTCTCTGAAGGAATACAAAGTTCGTTTTTTTCTAATGTTTCAGAAATGTCTGTTATCATGTTTAACGTGTCTTCTTCTTTCAAAAGAGTATTTAACATATAACAATCTAACTGTAATCAACAATATTTTTTGATTTCTTGCTCGCTAATTGTTGTTCATTTATTGTTCTTTTTTTGTGTTAATCAAAATGTTATAGCAAGAGGTTTTCATTCTTGTTTACATTTTTTGAATATATTGTTTTCTAACTTTTCGTCTAAAAGATTGTTTAATTTTTCTTTTACCAATATAATTCAATCAGAAACTTCTATAAGTTCGTTTATGTTTTCTAAGGCTGTTTCTGTTTCTATTTTTGCAAAAACTTTCATTTTTTCACTGTTTTGGCTTGCAAGAAATTCTCTAAGCTCAAATATGTTGTCTTTGGAATTTGTTAGAGATGCAGCAATAATATGTGTTCAATATTCTAATCATCGTAAAATGTCTTTTTTTTCTCTTTCTCATAAAAAAGGTATTTCTGCCTCAAATTTTGGAAAAAAAACCCTATCATATTGTATAATTTCTCATCATTGGGTGACTTCACAAACTATTAAATCTTCTTTGATCTCTTTTGCTTTCATTTTCACTCAACTTTGTTCAAAAACAATTTCTTGGTTTGACTTTAATTCTGAAAGAAAAGTAGCGTCTACAAAAATTTTGTCTTCATGTTCTTGTGCGTATTCAGAATATTCTATTTCTATTTTCTGTTTGTCTTTGACTTTGATATCAACAACATTTTTAACTCTTATATCGTTTCATCTAGTTTCTAACATAATAGTTTTGCTGTTATCTAGTTTCATAAGAGTATCAATATATTTTTTGTTGTTGTCGTCAAATCATCATCATAAGCTGATTTTGAAAACATCAACCATGTTGATTATTTTTGAAAGAACAGTTTCTTTTGCTAATGTTGGACTTACTCCGGCTATTACTTTTCAGAAATGAAAATTAGTCATTATCGATTTTTATATTTATATGTTAAAAGGTTTTGGTGCTTAGCACAAAAATTTTTATAGTTTCTTTTCATCAATTATCACAAAACCTCTTTTTTGAATTGTTTTTATAAGTGGTTTGTTTTTTATTGATGATATTCCGTTTGAATCAGTTTCTAGTTTTATTACTTCATCTCAAATTAACATTTGAACCGTTTTTTCTGCAAATTCTTTTGGAAAAGCAATGTCTAGACGTCATTTAGATTCCATTATATCAACTTGTTCGTCCAATAGGGGAAGGTCTTCAAAAGATTTTATATTTATATTCAATCCAATGCTTTTTTCTAAATCATTTATTGCAGCTCATCATTTTCCTATAACACGTCATTTATAGCTTTCTGGTATATATAGATCTATGCTTGTGCCCTTTACTCTTGTAAAAAAATCGCAAGAAAGGTGTTTGTTTAATTTCTGGACAATTGCTTGTTTTGCATATTCAGATACAGCATTTTGTCTAGCAGATCTTGCTGGATGAGGTGTTGCTCATCAATTTTCATGGTTATCTCAAACTGGCATTACTACAATTTGTTCTCAAAAAGTATATATTTCATATTCTACATTTTTTGTTAGAAAACTTGTTATTACAATTACAGGACGAGCTAATTCTTCTGACATCATTCATTCAGGAACTTTGACAGTTAGTGTAAGATTATATATTTCTTGTATTTCTCATTTTTCTATATAAATAACTGTATCTATAACTTGAGGAATTATACCCATTTCAATTGTACCCAAAAATCTTTGGATACTATCAACGGGTTTTGTTGCGTGAATCACTCCAACCAATCAAATTCCAGTCAATCTCAGGTCTTTATATAGATCAAAATCAGATTTGTTTCTTAATTCATCATATACTGTATAATCAGGTCTTGATAAAAGCAAAATATCCCTTACTTCATCGTGGGTTCAGTATGTGAAACTATATTGTACAATATCATCTGAGAGTTGAAGATCACGTGGAGATTCTATTGTTTTTATAATTTTATGTTCTTTGTGGTATACATCAATAAGTGCTTGAGCAAAAGTTGTTTTTCCACTTCCTGGTGCTCATGAAACCAATATTCATTTGGCTTTGTTTTTTAGAAGGTCAAACGTTTCTGGACTTAGTTTGTAATCTTCTATGTTTAATTTTACAATAGGTTTTACAACAGTCATTTCTAATCAGTCTGATAGTGGTGGATATACAATAACTACTCTATATGGTCAAATTTGGACAACTTTTGATAGTTTCCTATCTATTTCCAAAAAACCATCATCTCTTTCTGAGACTTCTTGATATATTGTGTCGATGAGTTTTGTTAAATCTTGTTTGCTTATAATTTCTTCGTTTACTATGGGTTTTCGATTTCCTGGAGATCATTTTTTTTGTACAATTTTACTGTTTTCTTTGAGGTGAAGAGACATTGTATGCTCATCAAAATATTTATCCAAGATTGAGTTTCCAATAATTTGTTCCATAAAAGGGTTGTTATTGAGTAAAGATTATTCGTTTGTTATACATGCTGGAGGTAGTTGACATCAGTTTTCGTCTGTTCACTGATCTTGAATAATTCAGTCTGGACAAAAATCTGGGTTTGGTGGCATATATTGTGGACATTGGTTTTCATCTATTATTTTTTGTGAAACACATTCTCAGTTCGTATAATAGTCTAGTCATTGGCTACATGCACTACACTTATTTCAATATGTTTGTCAGTCAGATCAACAAACTGGCATATATTCCATTGTACAAATTTCCGCAGCTTTTTGTTCTTCTGTACAAAAGATTTTTTCGTTTGTTTGGTTTTCATCTATTGGGTCTTGAATTTCATTGTTTGTTTCATGATTGTTTATAATTCCAGGGCTACATTCTCATCTAAAAAAAGCTCGTTCTTCACAAGAAGATCAATCTGGGAAAACGCATATACCTATTTGTCCTTCAGCTTCATCTTTGATCTCAAGTATTCAATTGTTTTCTACACAATAATTTGATGCTGGATTGGCTATTCATATTGATGTTGTTTTTTTGAGGAGATTGTTGATTAGAGTTTGTCCTTTTACAACATAAGTGTTTCCTGGGTTTTCTTTTACAAAAAAGAATCAAAACACAATAATTCATCCAAAAATTAATCAAAAAAGAAAGTTTTTCATAATTGCTTGTTAATAACTAAATTTTTAGCGCCCTTATATATTGATTTTTTTGAAATTTTCAATATAAAAACAAAACGGTGTTGATATAACCCAATTTATACCTCATTTTTTTGTAATGACTTTTGTTGTAAATACCATAAAACAAGATAATAAAGAGACAAAAAAACCTCAAAATATTCAATTTCTTTTGGATACAGAATCTCCTTTGTTTGCAAGAAAATTTGTTGAGAAATCATGATTGGTTCTTCTTTGATTAAGTGATTACAAATCAGATATCGCTTCTTTTTGACCAGTTTTTGTTAATTTATCTTTTGATTGACAGGAAATTCGTATTGTTTGAACAAAGGAATTTACATTGAAAACGTTTTTTTTGCTTTTTTTATGATTATGATTTGAAGTTGTTGATTGAAATTATTTTGTAGAACCACAAACGCCAGAACAAATAAAAAAAGTACTTGATATTTGTAAAAGAGAATTAGATGATTCTCAAAAATCAGAAAAAGAAGATACAAAGAAAAAAGAAGATGCTGAAAAAAAAATATATTATCAAGATGAATGATTGGAAAAAGCAAAACAGGTAATAGCATGGTCTTTGGAAAAAGTTAATTCTTTGCTTGTAGATAAATGAGCTTTCGTGTCAGCAAAAGATCTTAGAACAATAAAAGAAAAAGTTGATGAACTAAAAAAACTTAGAATGTGAACAAATTATGAAAAAATAAGAGATATGTTGCAAGAGCTTTTTTCAATAGTTGATCGTATAGAAGAAGAATATTTTATCTCATTGGAAGATTCTTCTCAGGGTTTGTTTGAGTGAACTTGTGTTACAAAGGTTGATCTAGAAAGACAGGTTTCAATACTCGAAAAAGTTCAACAGCAACAAATGTTTGGTTGAAATGTTTCAATAAAAAGAAAAGATTATGTTGCTCTCTGAGATGTTTTGATATATTTGATGTTTCTCAAAAAAGATTTTTTACAGTTATTTAGAAATTTATTGTTTTATGTGTATAGGATATTTGATTTTCTGCAAATATGAATAATTCTGATTTTGGTTTTTTTGTGAATAAGTATTGTCTATTTTACATTGATTTCTTCTACGGACTGGTTGATATCTATTTATTATTCATTTTTTTCTTTGTGATTTTTGTGAGTTCTTGCTTTTCTGTCTTCTTATATAAAATCGAAAAACCCTTTGATTGTTTGAATTCTTTTGATTTCAATAATGATTATATACTTTGTTAGTATTCCTATTTTGAAAAACACATTTGCTTTATCTTAGTCTGATTATTTTATTATGTTTTTTCTACTTGCTCTAATTGTTTTGGTTTCTTTTGTCTTGTATTTCTATTTTTTGGGGCTTTGGTTTTTTGCTTTATTTCCTTTGTTTTTTTTGGTAGGATGATTTGCGTATGTTGCACTCAAAACCCCAGTTTCTTTTTCTAAACTGGAGCTTAGTAGATATAGTTTACATATAGCTTGGTCAATAATTTTATTGGCGGTTTTTGGGATATTGTCTTTTGTTGGTATTAAATTTCCTTTGTCATTGCTTTGGATATTGGTTGGTAATGCTTTGTTTTTGATTTTGTCTTATCTATTTGTTTATGAGGATGGTAAAAAAATATTTCAATTTTGATATTATATAACTTTTTTCTTTTTGATATTGACATGTTTGTTTGTGCTGCCTTTAAATAATTGGATTTCATTGATATTGATTTTGCTGTCATTTCAATTCTGATTTGTATGATTTTTGAAATTTATTGTTTGAAATTGGATAGAAGTAGAGAAAGATTATTTATATACTTTGTTTGTAAGCTGATTGCTCTTGTTGTCTACGTTAGTTGTTTCTTGGGTTTATTCTATATCAGCTGCATTGTCTATAGTTAGTGTTGTTTTGATGTTTTTGTATTTGGGGCTTTGGTGGTTTGTTCAAAAAAAACCTATTAATCGTGGTCGTATTTCTGTTAGACGTATATTAGCTTGAGAAAAGGTTACAAACAAAGCTTTTTTTTCCAATGATTTCTTGGCTAAAATGTATGATTTTGTTGTAGATATGCCTCAAAATTTTAGATATGTTTTGGAGGCTTTAAATGTTTTGGTTGTTATTGTTTTGTTTTGATCTTTTGTTGTTAACTGGTCAGATGTTTGATGATTTCATCATCTATTTTATTGGATTGTTATTTCTATTTTTGTATGAAATGTTTTGTTGCTTAAGAGAATAGAATATACTAGTTTTTTTCAAAACCTTTTTTTGTTTCTGGTTATTAATTTTGCTGTATATGTAAGTTTGTTTTCTTATTTTGAATCAAATATTCAGTCTATTGTTTTGTGGTCTGTTATTTGGAATATTGTAACAAGTATTTGATTGTTTGTTTTGCCTGATAATTATAAAAAGTTTTTTACTCATAAAGATTATTGGTATTGGATTGTTGCTAGTATTATGTCTTTTTTGATAAATGTTTTCTTGCTTTTGAAATCTTGATTGGCAGGGGAATTGATTTTCTTTTTGTTGCTTTTGTATGTAGGAATTGAGTCGATGCTTGTGTTTTATGGTATTAAACATGTAGGAAAAAAGTTTTCCGTTGAAGAATAAAAAAAGAGCCAATTGGCTCTTTTTTATATGTGTAATTGGATAATCTTTTTATCAATCAAATCCATTTGGCAAAGTAATAGTAAGAGTACCAATATAATTACCAGGAGCTTGATAAGCTGGTACATCTACTTTCAACTTAACATTTGATATATCAACTTTACATATTTTATCATTATTTGCTACCTCTGCTTTTTCTATCAAAGAAAGTGGACTGCCGTAAAATTGAGTTTCATCTCAGTTATGACCTGTACAAGAATCATGTCCTTGAACAACAGGAACATCATGAGAGATAAACACGTTGGACCCAGAAATAACTCCTCAATTTTCGTTTATTAGATCAGTAGTTTGTATGGTAAATACCCACCCAGATAATCATTTATAATCAGCACAGTATCGATTGGCTGGAGAAAAATCTCCAGAGAAGATATAACCTTCTGTTCATAGGTTACCATCTTGAGATCAAAGGTTTAGAGAAGTTCCGTAGACACATTGTGTGATTCATCATGTGATGGTGAGGGTTATATTACCTCACATTTGTCAAGGAAGAAGGTTGGTATATTCAATTGTGTCAGAAACATCAAATATTTCTCAGCCAATATCAAATTGAGCATAAACTGTTTTATTTTCATATCCCTCAGATAATGTCCAAGGATATGTTGTTGAATAAGCAACCCAACCAGATCGGTTAGTTCAATTGTTAGAGAATCTCATTTGCGTAGCACCAGGAGCATCAATATTTAAAGTAACTTCTGTAGATGCTGTTGTAGAAGCATCATTATTTATAGTAAAAGATCATTCTACATTTTCTGTTATAGCAAAATAAGTAAAATGGTTGGTAGCAAAAGAAACAACATTTTGTCCTTCTAGTTCAGAAATTATTCAGTTTTTTTCAAAATTCCAATTTATGTTGTCTTGAGATGAATAGATAGAAACACGGTCTCAACTATTGTATCAAGAAACAGGTATTGCTAAATTAGCTGTTCAATTTGTTAAATAAAGAGATTCGTTTTTGTTTCCTACAGAAATGGCTGATATGACTGGTTTATTGTTTACAGTTGAAATTAAATGGCTAATAGGAGGATATATGTTTCATATATAATTAGAATTATCAGCTTTTTTAAATTGTAAATTTTCTGGTAAAGACAGCAGTCCTGCATCTGTAATTATGTTCAAACTTCTAAATATTTTTCAGTTAGTTTCTTTTAGAGATATTTTTGAATCTCAAAAAAATGTATCTCCCCAAAAATCAATATTTTGATATTTATAACCTTTTTTGCTGAATTCGTCTTTTATATCTAATAATTCGTTTGAGTTTGGTAAATAAACAGGAATATTTCAGATCAATGATGCTATGTAATTTGTTGGTTCTTTGTTGTAAAAAGTGAAATATCATCAAATTAAAATTCATCATTCTTTTCATATTTCAACTTTATATACTTCATTATTAAATCCATTTCAAACATCAAAAGAGTTGTCTATAGATCAATCAGGATTCAATCTTAAAATGTTGTTTGTGTAATATCTGTTATAACTAGTAAATCGTCAACCAACCAAAATTTTCCCATCATCTTGTATGTTTGTTGTCATTATATATCCATCTCAATATCAATCATCAAAACCAACTCAAACATCAAAAGAATTATCTATAGTTCAATTAGAATTTAGTCTTATGAGTCAATTTGCAGTTTGTCAGTTGTAATCATTAAAAAACCCACCAACTAAAAATTTCCCATCATCTTGTATTGCTATTGATTGGACAGAGTCATCAAACCCAAGTCAAACATTAAAAGAAGAATCTATAGTTCAATCAGGATTTAATCTTATGAGTCAATTTGCAGTTTGTCAGTTGTAGTTATTAAAAAATCCACCAACTAAAATTTTCCCATCATCTTGTATGTTTGTTGTCATTATATATGCATCTCAAAATCAATCATTAAAGCCATCTCAAATATCAAAAGAATTGTCTATAGATCAGTTAGAATTTAGTCTTATTAGTCAATTTGCGCTTTGTCAATTGTAAGAAGAAAATTCTCAACCAACCAAAATTTTTCCATCATCTTGTATTTCTATGGTTGTTATATATGCATATCAATATCAATCATCAAAGCCATCTCAAATATCAAAAGAATTGTCTATCGATCAGTTAGAATTTAGTCTTATGAGTCAATTTGCGCTTTGTCAGTTGTAATTGTTGAAAAACCCACCAACTAAAATTTTGTTATCGTTTTGTATTCATATTGTAGATATAGAAGCTGTGTTTTTTCAACCACCAAAGCCATCTCAAATATCAAAAGAATTGTCTATAGATCAGTTAGAATTTAGTCTTATGAGTCAATTTGCAGTTTGTCAATTGTAAGAAGAAAACCCTCAACCAATGATCGTTTTTCCATCTTCTTGTGTTTTTATTTCATATACAGCACTGTTAAATCATTTTATGTCATTGTTGTTTAAATTTGTATTATTTGATCAATCAGGATTTAATTTGATGATATTGTTTGCTTCGTTTTTGTCGTAAAAAGCAAATTCACCGCCAACTATAAATCATCAATCATTTGTTGGTTTTATATCGTAAGCTATTCAATTTCATCTACTACTTTTAACAAATCAATTTCAAATATTGAAATAAGGGTCAAAAGATCAATCAGAATTTAGTCTTGCTATTGAACTAGCTCATTGTCAGTTGTATGTAGAAAAATCTCATATGACAATGATTTTTCAATCAAATTGAATTATTGTTTTATTTATGATAGCTGTGCTGTATCACTTGAGAAATCATTCTCAGGTAACAAAAGAATTGTCTATCGATCAATCTTGGTTTAATCTAAATATATTGGAATTCTGCGCTATATCTGCAAAAACAGAAAATGGGTTAAACGCGGCCATATTTGTTTCATTAAATCATCAAACAATAATTTTCCCATTGTTTTGTATGTTTATATCATTTACTTTATATAAATTATTTTTTGGCAAGAATGATTCATCAATAGATCAATCAATATTTAATCTTGCTATATTATTTATTACTGATTGCACCCAATTAAAGCCTAAATTTTCTCGCTTGTTTCAATTATCTATACAACTTTGTTCTGTTTCTCATTCAATAAATCAATCTTTGTTATAACAATAACCTGCTGATAAACAACTTTCTTCTGTTGTATGTTGTGGTTGTTCTTCTTGATTCCTATTTATACAATAATAATAATTAATAGGGGTTTCAAATTTTCAACCAATTAAAATTTTTCAGTCATTTTGTATTGTAATTGTATTTAAATCGGGATATCAGAAAACATTATTAAATGTTTCTCAAACATTGAAAGAAGAATCTATAGAACCATCAAAATTTAATCTAACTAATCAATTTACAGAAATTCCATTGTAAGAAGTAAAATTTCATCAAACCAAAATTTTTCCATCATCTTGTAGTATTATTTTTCTAACGGATCCATTATTTGATGAGTTAAAACCACTTCATATTATAAAAGAATTGTCTATAGACCCATCATTATTTAACCTAATAATATTGTTTGCTTCTTGTCAATTATACGAAGTAAAGCTTCAACCAACAATAATTTTTCCATCATCTTGTAGCTCCAAAGTTTCTACATTGTACCCATAATATTGATCTTCAAAACCAATACCTGTCATAAATAAAACATCTCTAGATCCATCAGGATTTAATCTTGTTATATGTCTTATTTCTTCTCCATCATAAAGACTAAAGCTTCAACCAACAATAATTTTTCCATCATCTTGAACAGCAAGAGCCTTTACTCTATTAAAAAACCCACTTCAAATATTGAAAAAATCAGTTGTTTCTCAATCTCAAAAAGAAGTATCTATTGTTGCTTGCCATGCTGATCAGAAACTACTAAAAAGTAATACAAAAGATGTAACTAGAGAAAATAAGCGTGTTAGTTTTTTCATAGTGATTGAGTAAAAAATAAATTTTATCAAATCAATTATACAGGAAAACATCTTTTTTGTCAAAAATTTGGGCTTTGGGAGATAGGTTGGATTGTTTTTTGGTGGATTTGTGGCGTGGTATGGGTTTTTAGCTAAGATTCCCATTTTCATGGGAATGACAACCTTTATGGGAATACTAATTTTTAAGGAGTTGATAAGATAAAATGTGGGATTCTGGATTATCGTAAATTCCGTCCCGTCCCTAGGTTTATGCGAATGACAACTTTCAGGAATGACAACCTTCATGAGAATGACAGAAAAAATGTGATTAAAAAACAACTCAAGAAAAAATACCAAAAACCCAGTTATTATCTAATCAAACTTTTTATCCTACTTTTGTCAGCCCCGCATCTACATTACATTTCGCGCGGGGTGATTTGCAACATATCCAAAATCATTTTTTTAAAGGTTTGTAGAAAATATCCCAAGAAAAAACCAGTTAGAATCTAGTCAAACTTTTTGTCCTACTTTTGTCAGTTTTTTTCTTTTTTTGGATTTGTAAAATTCCAGTGCTTTCATGAAAGAGCGAAAAATAAAAAGAAAACAAATTGTTTAACTTAAAAACTAAAGCTTATGAAAACAAAAATTGTTGTTTTATTGGTGGTAGGAATTGTTGCTATGTTTGTAGCAGGATGTGAAAAAGACGATATTATTATCGATGAAAATCAGAATCTTATTGATGATGTTTTGTCTGATGAAGATCGGCCCAAACCTTTGGGAGAGTATGTGCCAGAAGATGATCAGTTCTTCAAAGAAAATGTGTTGGATTATGAAAACGGACCTGAAACAAACATTTTAAAAAGTGGCGATGCTATGTACAATTTGATTAGCAATGCTGTTTCTGTTTGGTCTATACCTAATTATGCTTTTCGATGTTATGACAATTATAAGTGGGGGTATCGTCATGTTCGACAACCAGATGGTTATAGTTGTTCTTGGACATCGTATGTAATTTGTACTGGAAATATTGCTGCGGTTTGTGGTAGAACATATCCTGTGACAGTCAACCAAGTATATGTTGTCAAAAATGGATGTGGTGGTTCAAAACTTATCACAAAACTCAGAGATTATGCCAATACTGTTGATAGAAATATTGTAAAAGCCAGAACCATTAGTTTGCAAAAGAGTACAACTGATTGTTTAGCTGTTTTTAAACAGATGATGCTTTTGCTTTATGTGAATCGAGCTCCTTTTGTGACTATTGCTATGTCTGGAAGATATACTCATTATGTAACTGTGTATAGCATATATTGGAAAAAAGGTGTTGTAGGTTCCAAAATTTATTTTACTGATTCATTGGATCCCGATCGAGGATCGTTTGATAAAAATGTAAAATATATGGATCTTTGGGATTTTTATTGTGCCATGAAAAATAATTCCAATAGTTATTATAATTTTTTGGAATTACTTCCTCGGTAATAGGGTTTTGGGGAGGTTTACCTCCCCAGTTTCTTTCGCTTATTCTTGTGATTTTTTGTTTTTTTAGACATCCTTTTCGACAGGCTCACAGGGACAAAGAGATAACTAATTTAGTACTTAATTATAAATTATAAACTTTAATTTATTATACTTTTCTGATGATTCAAAAAATCAGAACTTATACGCATCTGGGGCTTCAAGGATATGAAATTGTGGTGGAAGCAGATGCAAATAATTCTATTCCTTCTATTGAAATTATTTGACTGCCTGATGCGGCTATCAAAGAATCCAAAGAAAGGATTAGGGCGACGTTTAGAAATGTCGGGATTACGATTCCCAATAAAAAGTTTATCTTGAACTTGGCGCCTTCGGATATCAAAAAGGTTGGGACAAGTTTTGACCTGCCGATGGCAGTAGCACTTTTGTTTCTTATATTCGAGGATAATGTTTTTGTCCCAAGATTTTTTGGAGAATCTTTGTTTTTTGGAGAGCTTGGACTTGATTGATTTTTGAAACCGGTTAGCTGACTTTTGCCTTGCGTGATAGATGCAGTGAAACGTGGATATACGACATTTTTTATTCCAGCAGAAAATATATATGAGCTAGAATATATTCCTGGAATAACATTATATCCGCTCAATCATTTCCAACAAATTTTGGAATTTTTTTTGTATGGCAAGGAGATCGAAGCGGTAAATAAACCAAAACAACTTCCAGATCTTGATTATGGAGCTTCTGGGACGGTTGATTTCCAGCATATCAAAGGACTGCTTTTTGCCAAGAGAGCGTTGGCTATTGCTGCAGCAGGATTTCACAACCTGTTGTTGGTTGGAGCTCCAGGAAGTGGAAAGACATTGTTGAGTAAGGCAATCCAATGAATATTACCACCTTTGTCATTTGAAGAAATATTGGAAGTAAGTCAGATTTATTCTGTTGTATGAAAATTACACAAAGATCAGCCATTGATTTTGCAAAGACCGTATAGGCAAATTCATCATACGGCTTCTAAGATTTCTATTGTCGGTTGAGGTGCTGCGTTGACGCCAGGAGAAGTAAGTTTGGCACATAAGGGAATTTTGTTTTTTGATGAATTGACTGAGTTTCCGAGAGAAGTTTTGGAAGTACTTAGACAGCCATTGGAAGATAGTGTTATCAATATTTCCAGAGTGTCGGGAAGTATCCAATATCCTGCAAATTTTATGTTTGTAGCGTCGATGAATCCTTGTAAATGTGGATATTATAAAGACAAAGATAAACAGTGTATTTGTTCATTTGCGGATATCAAAAGATATCAAAGTAAAATATCTGGACCACTTTTGGATAGAATTGATATGATTTTGGAAATACCAAGAACGCCAGTTGATAATTTATTGGACGATAACTTGGAGGAAACTTCGGCAAATCTTAGAAAAAAGGTTTTGTCTGCTCGAAGTTATCAGCAAAAAAGATTTCAATGACTTTGATTGACAGCAAACGCTCATATGAAATCGCAGCATTTATCTGAGTTTGTGCCGTTGGAATCCGCGTGTACGGATTTTCTCAAGGAAGCTGCTTATAAACTTACTCTTTCGCCAAGAGTAATTCATAGAATTATTAAACTTGCTAGGACTATTGCTGATATGGAAGGAAAGGAAAAAGTTGATATTCCGTGTTTGGCAGAGTCTTTGCAGTATAGAAATAGGACTTTTTTTGTGGACTCGGAGTAATGCTTTTGGATTCCCGCCCCAGCTTCGCAACAAAGCGGGAATGACAATGTATAGTAACTTATCTATTCAAGATGCAAGATCTTTATTTATTAAATATTTTTCTCATGCTTATCAAAGATTTTACTGATATTCTTGCTTGGCAAAAAGCTCAAGCTTTGGCTGTGACAGCTATTACTACGCTTGGTAGTAATGATGATATTACCTTGAAATATGAAATTATCAAAGCTGCACTTAGTGTGCCTTCTGCTATTGCTGCTGGTTTTGAAAGACGATCTCAAGGTGAATTCAAAGAATTTCTTTATCTTGCTAAATCAAAATCAGCGGAGGTTCGTACTTTGCTTTTGGTAGCAAAAGATATCCAAGAAATCGATCAATCAACTTGTGATGATCTTGTTTCTCAAGTCGAAGATGTTTCAAAACTTATTTATGGATTTATCAAAACATTTATCGACAAAAAGAAAAAAACCACAGAAGCTGTGGCGTAGGTGCTGTGGATTTTATCTTATTTTTTTTCTTGCATCTTGAATAGATTTGTTGTTTATATAGTCCATTCATTATGGATAATTGCTCTGATTTTTCGTTCACTATCTTCTTGTTGTAAAACTAGTGTTAATCATCTTCGATCCATTCATTCATATTCTGGATTTATACCTGGTACAAAGAACTCTATAGTTGAAGCTCATGTATAAATATCTTCTATATTGTTTATAGAATTTCCTCTTTGAAAGTTTTTGTCATAAAATCTTTCTGACATCTGTTGGAAATCTACATCATAGACATATCTTTTTAGATAATTTTTGAATGTCATCAAAATAGGGTCGCCGGTTCAATCTTCTGATCATCGTACATATTGTGTTTCTGATTCGAAAGCATCTTTGAGTTCTTCTTTTTGGAGGGTAATATGAATATCTTTGTCTATATAACTATAAGGAGAAAAACGTATTCATTCCTTGCTAGTAACTTTTTCTAGATTATCTATATTTTTTTCTTTGAGTGCTTTGATTGTATAATCGATAACTTGTTGTTTGTTGCTCATGTCTATTTGAGTTTCTGGTTCTTCTACAATAACTTCTTTTTTGATTTCAGTTTCTTCAGTAGGACTTATTGTGATTTTTGTACATCAAACCAAAATGATAGATAACCCAAATATGGAAATAATGATGTAGTTTTTCATAACATTTAAATAAGAATTAAATTCAGATTTTATTTTTTGTATATATGTAAAATAGTATAAAATACAATTGATTTTTGTTTAAAACAAAGTACATTGGTTGTATGTTTTTTTACTTTCTTTTTTGTAACTATGAAAGCAAAATCAGAAAAAAACTTTTGGTTATCATTTTTGGGAATTTCTAATTTGGTTGCTTTTGTTGCTGTGGTTGTTGTAAATTATTTGGCAACATCATTGCCTATTTGATGATTGTCGACATGAGAATTATCAGATTTGTATCCAAACCTTTTTGTGCCAGTTGGTATGACATTTTCTATCTGGGGGTTGATTTATTTGTTGGTTTTGGGGTTTGTGATTTGGCAATTGGTTGATTTATTTAGAAAAAATAGTCTTGGGATTACAAAGAAAATTGGAATCTGGTTTCTTTTGTCATGTATGGCTAATATTGGATGGATTTTTGCATGGCATTATCAACAAGTATTGCTTTCTGTAGTAATTATGTTGTTGTTTTTGCTTGTATTAATTGTGATAACACAAAAGGTTTCCATCGGTCAAAAACTAGGAAATTGGAAAGATAAACTGTTTTTACAAATTCCATTTTCTGTCTACTTGTGACGAATTTCTGTCGCTACTATAGCAAACGTTTCTACTTTTTTGGTTAATTTTGGCTGGAGTATGTGGTGAATGACAGATGTTTTTTGGACAATTGTTGTGATAATTGTTGCAGCACTTCTTGCTTTGATTAGTCTTTGGAAAAAATATGATGTTGTCTATGCATTGGTTATAGTTTGGGCTTTTGTAGGGATTATTCTCAAAAGACTCGCTGTCGATCCTGTCTACGCTGCGCCTATTTTGTGGACATTGGGTATTTGTATAACTGTGATTAGTTGAGGAATTTGATGGAGATTGAAAGATTGGATGAAAAATTAGTTGAGATTTGGATTTAAATATTTAAGTTTTTTTTGAAACTAAAAAAAACTAAAAAAACTAAAAAAATGGAAAGAATTAAAATTTTTTTGGATTATCCAAACAAAGAAAATTTTGAAAATATTAAAAACTGTCAATTTTCTTTGTTTGTGGCTTATCAAGAAATTGTGGACAAAAATCTGTTTTTGGATTTTTTAGACTTTGATTTATGTAGAGAAGTTTATGGTTTATCTGCGGGTAATTTAAAGGTTCTTGTCCAAAATAAAATGATAAGACTTGCAAAAACACCAAAAGAAAAACAGATTTGTTCTGTTTTTGTGTCTTAGATTAAACGACCCCTTATTAAGGGGTCGTTTTTTGATTATTTGTTATTTCTTCCCATTCCATTTCTTTGACCGTTTCCTAGTCATTTTTTTTGTCATGATCAGTCTTTTTGTCAAAGTCAAAGTTCTGTCTTTAGTTTGTTGTAAGTTGTTGTATCACCTTTTGCGTAAGCATCTCTCATAGCGATAAATGATTTGAATTGAGCTTCAGTTGTAATTTTGTTGAGAACTCATTTACCTTCCATAAGTTTTTTCCATTCTGTGTAATTGTTTGTTTCCAATGCTTTTTGCATTGATTCGTGTCTTACAGGATCTATAGGATTTGGATTTTGAACTCCTGGTGTCCCTTGGAAAGCAAATGTGGAAACCGCTGCTAATCACCCTGCTGTGATTAATGATGCGAGTACTAATTTTTTCATGTTGATAGTATAAAAGAATAAAATCGCATAATAATTATTATTGCGTGAGTAGTATACGGATGAAGTGTAAGAGGTATGTAAAAATTTCTATACAAAAAATATTGTATATTTGAACAATGTTGTTTTGTTAAAAAAATTCTTTTTTAAGAAAATAGAAGTAAACTAAATGGTAATACTACTTGTATTATTATATCTGTAGAAAAATGAGCAATAATAGCAGATTCCAATCCTTTTTTCCAATAAAGCCAACCAAAGACCAATCATCATATTCCATTTAATAAAAGAGCGCGAAAAATAACTAATGGTGTTACTGTTGTTAGCGATGCGGTTATGGGTAAATGTCATACTCAAAATACAAGCGCAGCAATTATTATTGCTGACCATACAATTGTTTTGTTTTTGATAATGTTGTTGTTTTTTAATAATTTACTAGCTATCCAAAGTATAGTTGTCATAAAAAACAATCTCATTACTATTTCTTCGCTAATTCAACCATAAAAAGATGCTAAAAATCCTTGCCAAATAGGAACAGATTTTTGAAATATAGAGATAGTTGTTCCTGATGTGGTAAATAAAAAATCTAACAAAACTATTATTATGCCCACTAAAAAGCCTAAAATTATAGATGTTTTAATAATTGATTTTATATCAACATTTGCTTTTTCTTTGGATATAATTTTTTCTAAAATAGGTGTTTTAAAGCCTAACTTATCGGATAGTTTTAATCAAAAAAATATGAGAATAGCGAAAAGTATCGTGCTTTGAAGTATTGAAATCAATATTACTAACGGTAGTGGTATTGGTGCTGCCTCTAATACATCTTTTTGTAGAGTTAGTATATATGGCATAATAGCAACAACAGATAAACTGCTTATTGTAAGCAATATAAAAAAGATTTTTCGATTTATTTTTTTCATATAGATTATTGATGATTAAAAAACACAGAATCCCTTGAACCGGAGCACAGCAACGGAGTTGCGAACTTTTTTCAGTACAGTTCCCGACTATGATTTGTCTCAACTACTTAATCTCGAGTATTTGGATTTTGGGGAATATAAATGAAAAGTTTGGAGTCCTGTATCTGATTACTGTGTAATCCGTGGTAAAGATGGTAAGTTTAGGAGGCAAAAGAAATAGTTTTACAATAAGAGATAGTAATGCGAACTATTATAGTAGTTAGTCTTCTCGTATATTCTTTCAATCTCATATTGTTCATTTTTCTATTTTTGTTCTTATTCTTTGGGCAAATTCTTTCATCCTATCTCAATTTTGACTTGGAACTCTTGCCTCTATTTCAACTTCATACCCTCCATCTGGAAAACTACCATATTTGAGTTTAGGGTCATATCTCTCTGTCTTAGTACATAGAATTATGAGTTCTTCTTTTGAAAATCATAATGTTGAAATTTCATTATTTTTTTCATCATATACCTTGATGTTAATGTCGTGCATATCTGCCTCAGGGAAACAGCGAGCTGTATTGTCAATAATGGCAAGAATATTTTCTTTCCAAGGTAATGTTTCTTTATTGGGAATTAAATCAAATACTTGACCATCTACCATCATTTGTCTACCAGTTTCTAGTCATCCATATATTGGTGCATATTTTATCTCTAGTGATACTAGTTGTTTTTCACTATCAATATTGGCTTTTGTATCTAATCGGTAACTATCCTTACAAGAGCTACATATAATTGACTCAATTTCTCTTTTGAGAAATGGTTTTGTTCTTATAATATCTAATTTTATAGAGTTATTTGCATAAAATATAGCAATTCATAAATCGATTAAAAAACAAGATTTTTCTGCTAATTTTATTTGTGATTCAAATTCTTCAATAGTCATAATTATTCTACTTTTTTCTTTTCACGTTTCGTTATTTATATCAACAAAAACAATATTTCATTCGTCATCAAGGTGATAGCGATTATGTCCTCATCCTAAGTTTCTTAATTTATTATCAAACCCTTCTAAGAAATAAAAGAAGTTGGGTTTCCTGCATAGTAGTTTGTCTGCTTGTTTAATTATCTGATATTTAGCAGATGCCCAAATTGGTATGATTTCCTCTGGTAGAGGAATTGTTCTTACTGCCGGATAAAAAGAAATAATATAAAAGTAAATGATGGAAGAATAAAGCCTAAAAGAACTTTCAAATAGGTCTTTATAAAGATTATTTAGGTTATTTATATATTCTACTAGATTGCTTTCTTTTATATTTTGAAAGGCAGAAATGTGTTTAATATTTTCTATTTGAATATAGTATTCTTGAAAATAACTAGCTAATAAGCTTTTGATTTTTTTATCATCTTGTTTCAAGAGTTCATTACATATTTCTTCAATGAATTGGATGTGGTCTATATCTTTATTAGATATATTTATGTCAGAAGCCTCTTCTCATTTATTATAAAACCACATATGCTGATGCTCAGATAACTTTACACCCTTTTTTAGCAGTGGTTCAAAATATTTTTGAAAGTAGAATAATTTCATTTGTAGTGGTGTATCCATTTTTATGATTAATTATAAATAGGATGTATTAATATAAAGATAATTTAAGAGTGAAATTAAATAATTTATAATATATATATATTTTAATATAAAAGACTATTGTTACATATTGTTTTAATGTCATCTTCAACATTTTTGTTTCATAATCTTTTAGCCTCTTTAAAATCTTCACATGCCTCCCTGTATTTACTTAACTGAATATATGCGTGTCCTCTATTTTTATAAGCTTCTGAAACGTATCAAGAATTTGTTTCTATAATTTTATTACAATCTTCTATTGAACCTGTAAAATTATTTAGATAATACTTAACAATTTGTCTATAATAATACGCAATTAGATAATTAGAATCTAATTCAATAGCTTTATTAAAAGATTCTAGAGCTCATGTATCATTATCTAACATAAGATATGTTATTCCTCTGTTATAGTAGGCATCTGTAAATGTAGGATTTATTTCAATAGCTTTATTAAAAGATTCAATAGCTTTTTCATATTCCTTTTTCTCAAAATATCCCAATCATAGATAATATTTATTTTCTCAAGAAGTAGTATTTATTCATATACTCTCATAAAACCTATCTAAATCCCGTGTACATTTTCAATTTTCGTCAATATATTCTCCACTACTGTTGCATCATTCCTGTATTTTTTTAAGGTTGTAATATTTATCCCATAGTAATGCATATGGATTAGTTTCTTTTACTAAGATTGATTCTCACGTTTTTAAAAAATTTCACCAATCTATTTGATATAATTCAGCTTTATTATACATAATTAATTTTGAGCATACTCAGTCCTTAAACTTTGCGTATACACAAGTTCATCATCAAATTTGTCAATCACTATTTGTATGATATCAACATGAATATGTCTTTAAAATTTTATTATATCGTTGCTCTTCTATAATTTTTACTTCATGACAGTTTTCTATATTATTTATAATATTGTTGTTTTCTCAAAAATATGTTCACTTAACGAAAAGAGCCCCACATATTATAGCTATAAAAATTCGTACTCACAAATCATTGTTTCCCATATTTGTTCTTTTAAGATAAATATTTATATATTATTAACTAAAATAATATTCATATTAAAGCTATATCTTGCTATAATATAACATCAGGATTTCCAGACCAGTAAGGCATAGGAAACTTATTGAAAACATCTCAATATCACTTATTTTCCTCAGCAGTTTTCATTCATCATCTTAATGTTATTAATATATTTAATATTCCATACTGGGTTTTCATTTTATATTCATCAGAAGCTTTGTCTTTAGTTGTTATGATTTTTTGATAATCTAATCAGTCTTTGATATTCTGTTGATTGTTTATAAGACGTAACATAATATGAAGAATTCATATATATCAATACAATCTATCTTCTGTTGTATAATTGTTTCGTTCAGTTATATAATTCTCATTTATGGTTCAATAATTTTGTATTAATATATTTTTTATAATATCTAAGGTGTCTTTTATATAAGGTTCTGCAATTTTTCACTTCTTTATGGTATATGTAGAAGCATATCATTCATAACTATCTTGGATATAATTCATTAAATAGTATTCCTTTCAATTCCAATCTTTTTTAGTTGTAGCTAAATCTTCTTTATCATTAAAAAGATTGTAAGAAAGGTCTTTTATTGCTTTATTTAATTCTTCATTTATTTTCGCTTCTTTTTTTATTTCTTCTTCTCGTTTTATGTTGTCTCTATATTCTTGCCATGAAGAAATTCATCGTTTAATTAAAAAGAATAATATTACGACTCATATTAAAGAAATTATTGCTAATATGCTTTTTGTTGCTATTCTATGTTTATCTTTTGTTTTTTTGATAGTATGAATGAAAATAAAGTAGTATGCTACTATTATTGCTGTAAAAATTAGTATTCAAGCAATTCGTCGTGAACTATCGAAAAATAATATAGAAAAAATTATAAATACTAAATAAACCAAGATACCTATAAAATAGATTATTTTATTAAAAATGCTCATTATTAAACGAGAATAGAATAAAAAATCTTTGTGTTAATATATGTTTATATACTAATTTTGCAATTAAATATTAATAAGATAATTTTTTATCAAAGAATGGTGTTGTTTCTAATAATTTTTGATTAGCCTGTTTTTCTGGAAATTCATTTTCAACTTTTTCGTAATCTATGTTATAAGGAATTATTTTAGATAATGTTTTCATTATAAGATAAAGTATATCTCATAGTATCTTTCAGAAGGCCTTCCTGTAATGATACATATCTAATACTTTATAAACATTAATTCCAGTAACTATTTTAGGATTGTTTTCGTGTTTTTTGAGAAAATCTTCTATGTCTAATTTTTCATTCATTTTTAATATGTCCCTAGAATATAACATACGTATTCAATTGCTTGTTGCTCTTCCCCATGCTTGCCTATTTATCCAGTTAGTTGTTATAAAGTATAAGGATATCGTATTTCAAAGTCTTTTTTTGATTTCTTTTGTTTGTTCTATAAACATTAAGACATCTTTTTCAGTAACATGTGAAGTAATGAATTTTTTGCATTGAATTGCTATATAGTGATTGTCCTTCTTTCCTTTTATATCTATTCCTTTGTCATTTATTCATCCAGTAACAATAATCTTATCATAATGATTGATTTCAGCGAAATAGTCTCTAACATATTGTTCAAAACCTTCTGGTGTAAGTTCGAACATAAAACTTAGGATAGTAAAAGCTTGGGATTCAGAAAAATTATTCTCTTTAAGATTTTTATAACGGTTTACTATATTTATTCTTTTCCAAATAGCCCTAATATCCATTTGTTTAGATTGTATTCATATAAAATATAAATATATTATAATTAAAAATAAGTTTATGTCAAAAATAGGTATTAATTTGTATAGAAAGTGATATTTATTCCAATTGTGATATGCGTTAAAATATGGTTGTTAAAAAGTATTTAATATCATTGATATTTGATATTAGAAAAAAGTAAATTCATATGAAAAATAAGTATTAAAATATATATAACAAAATATGTTCTGCTATTTTAAATTTTAATATAATAATATGCCTAAAATTGAAGACAATTTAAGAAATCCATTAATCTGTCAGAACTGTAAAGAATATATGTCTATTGCAATTGATATTTCTAAAGTAAAAGGATGAGCTGTTGAGGTGAAAATGCCAACATATAGTTGTAAAAAATGTGGTAAAAAAGAATATTTGGATTATAGAAAGTATGATATTTATGAAATTTTACCATGAATTACTAACTATCCAGTTAAACCTAATTGGGTTGAAGTCTATGAACACTTATGATTTAAATATGATTTTTTAGATTATTATTGAATTCCTTGATTATATCGTGATTTTTCAAAAGATTGACACTTAACTCCAGTTTTTTTCGATAAAGATTTATTGTTATACTACAACAATCATCCTGATTTTAATGTTATATTATCATCTTACTCCAGTTGAAGTATTACTTATAAAGGAGAAAACTTTCTAGATTGGTGATTTTGAATTAATAAAAACAATAAAATTTTTATGCGATTATGAGATTTGTATGATTTTTTTAAAGATGGAAAATATGAAAAAGAACTTCATAGATTTAGAGCTTCTAACTTAAATTCCGACCATGAAGTTGTCTCAGATTATTATTTTAATCAAATAGAAGCAGTTTTTACTGATTCAGATAATGAAAGAAAAATATTTGATTTATATAATTCTTTTAATGAAATATTTAGAAAGAAGTTCTGACTTAATCTTTTTAGAATAAATATAAATTCACTTAAATTATGATATAAATCGCCAATATTGGATGAAAAACATCAGATATTTGATTCTTATTCGCAACTAAGTAAATTATTGATAGAAGCTATTAATGTCTGAGAACTTAAAAAATTTATTCTCGAAAAAAAGATTGCTAATGACCTTGATTTAAAAGATAAATGATGATTAAAAACTTTTGAGATTATTACCAATAAGGTATTAAATATAAATTCTTCTTTAAATATTTTATGTCCTTTATATGTGCTTTATGACTTAAGAAGTCTGTCAGACCATCTTAGTATTGAGTCATTTGAGTCTACATATAATGGCTGTAAATCTAGATTGGAATTTCAGGAATGATGATTTTTAGAGTTTCATAAATGCGTTATATTAAAAATCATAAAAATGTTTGATATTTTGATAAGAGCTTTATAATTTATTATATTTACATAAATGAACCCATGCATGTCGTTTTTGATGGAAAGTCTGTTGTTATTTCACCTAGCTTAAGTGGTGTTTTTCAATTCTTAATGGAGATAGAAAAAGAAATTAAGTATCTAATATGATATAACGAGAAAATTCTTTTAATTAGAAAGAAATTCAGCTGTATATTGGATGATTTCTCTGAACTTGCAAAAGATATTGAGAAAGAAAAAAAAGAGTTTCACTTTAAAAGTACGAAAGACACTATGACAATAGTGGATGATTTTGGTATTGAACAAATTGTTCGTTCTCAAATGATTTGCTTGTTTTCTTATATGGAAACAATTTTCTGTTTGTTGACAGTATATGATTTTGAACTTACTGATGAACGTAAAATTATGGAGATAAGTAATAATAATATTAATAAATACATAGATAAATGTATTTTAACGAAAGATAATGAATTTTATAATAAAAACATTGATAGACTTAAAAAAATAACAGCTGGCAACTTCAAAATATTAAGAAATTCATTAACTCATTTTTATTCGGTATCTGAGAATATATGATTGATTCCTAAAGAAGCAAGTATTGAAGCTAGAAATGTAGAAAAACACCTAGAAAGTCATAATTATATTTTTATTGCACCAGAAGATTGTCTTGAATTATTGAATGGAGCTGTAAGAATTGTTTTATTAGAACGGAGTAATGAGTCAATAACTAAACCGCAAGATTTTAAAAGAAAAATGTCTTATATTGTTGATTTGATAAGCAAGAAAGCACCTAAGATAGTAGAAATGGGAAAGAATACTTTAGATAGTTAAGATGTCTAAATAATGAAACTTGGTAGAAATGAAACTTGTTATTGTTGAAGTTGAAAAAAACATAAAAAGTGTTGTTTAGAAAAAGACTCTGATGCTTTTAAAAAAGCAGAGGAATATTTTTTGAATCAAAGAATGGTGAGTGCGTGATTAAAAAGGATATGAGTTTATATCTGATATAAATTTGTAAAGCCTGTGGCATTTAATGGAGAAATGATGAGAGCGTTAGCTAATGTCGTTTATAGAAGACCTATAACAGAGACTTTTCATGAATTTCTTGTGTACATACTTGCCATAAGACTCTGAAATAAATGGTTTTCGGAACAAGAAGTATCTTCTAAACAACATTTTATATATAAATGTTATTCAGAATACAATAAATGGAAAATAGATGGTGTATGAAAAAATCCATCAGAAACTCGTATTGCTATGCAACCCAATGGATATGTATTATGTCTTACACAATTAGCTTATGATATCGTTAGTTTAGTTCAGACATCTAATCTGGAGAGTAGTAAATTAATTAGAAAATTCAAAGAATTTATCTCGTTTCAATGAACACGTTATGAAGTGGCAATTGCTTGAATATTTGCTCGTTTATGATTTAAAATAGAATTTCTTGATAAATGAAAACAATCAGAGAAACATTGTGAATTTAATGCAAGTTCAAAAGAATTATGAACGACAATATCTGTAGAAGCTAAAAGTAAGCATAGAAATTGAGTATTACATCAGAATTGATTATTTGTTCTACCTAAAGATGTTATGTGAGATATTATTGGTCTTATAGGAGATGCTCTTACACAAAATCCTAATAAAAATGGATTTATTGTATTTGTTGACCTAAATCTACCAAATTTTACACAAGATGAATGGCAAAACCACATAAAAACGAATATTTCTCAAATTATTAATAAGAAATACGAGAAAGAGTTATTAGGAATCAATGCATTGGTTATAACTAATTTTTCTTCTCATTATTTTGAAAGTAATGTGGTACCGAACTGAAATTATTTAATAATCCTTCCACACAAACCGTCTTTTGAAATTCCTGTATTGTTTTATGAAATGTTAGAAAATGTGTTAGGTAATTATAATATTATCCCTGATTTAGAGAGAATATAATTTATTAGACATAATAACATTAAGTCTACTAAAATTTATCACTAGGCATAATACCTGGTCTTTTTGCTATTGATTTTTATATAAGAAAACCTTATACTAGACATAAGTCTGTTATTTAGATAATAAGTCTATTAAAAAATGAGGTTTGTAGAACCTATAAGAGATATAAAAAAAGTTGCTCAAATTAAGAATATATTGAGAGGAGAAAAAAAAATTAGAGATTTGTTGCTTTTTGAATTATGAATTAATTCTGCATTGAGAATATCTGATTTATTAAAGATAAAAGTAAGAGATTTATTTGAAGAAAACGGAATCATTAATAGTTTCTTTGATATAAAGGAAGAAAAGACAAATAAGAGTAATAGAATAACAATAACACCCAAAGTACAAGAGACATTAAAACAATACAGGAATTTATATCCTTATATAATTCAGAAGCCAGATTTTTATGTGTTTTTTCATAGTAAGAGAAGTCCGAAGTGAGAAATACATATAGATAGAAAGCAAGCATGGAAAATGGTTAGTGATTGGTGCCACAATGTATGATTAAAATGAAACTTTTGATGACATACATTAAGAAAAACTTGGGGTTATCAAGCTAGACTAAATGCTATTCCATTGGAAATAATACAACATAAACTAAATCATAGCTCATTGGCGGTTACTCAAAGATATTTGTGAATAACAGCTGATGAGATACAAGATGCTTGTAATAAGTTAGACTTATAAAAATTTAATTATTAATTATATTAAATGCCAACATGAGAACATTTTAGATGAAAAAAGCCAACTAACACACCTAAGTCTCCATCAGATAAAAGCTTAGTTAATAAAAGAATATATATAGTTAAAAAAATGATTCTTCAGTGATATAGAAGTTTTGAGATAGTTGATTTTTGAATTAATGAATGGGGACTAAGTAAGATGCAAATATTTAGATATATTAAAAATGCAAATGAGTTAATAAGTGTTAGTTATGAGGAAGATATTGAAAAAACTAAAAAAGAAACAATGCTTCTTTATTATGAAATAATTCAGAAAGGATTTATGGATTGAGATATGTCGATAGTTTTACGTACGTTATCACAGAGAAACAAAATTTTGTGATTAGATATACCAAACAAACAAAATTTATTTTCAAGAGAAAAGGTGGCTAATATTATTGAAAAATGAGATAAAAAAGTTAGGGAACGATTAACTAGGAGTCAATCAAAAACAATAGACAAATAAAATCTTTTATTAGAAAATACTTTTGATTTCTATTTCTAATGCTTTAGCTATTTTTTCTATATTTTCTAATGTTATATTTGTTTCTCATCTTTCAATAAGACCCATATATGTCCTATGCACTCAGCATTTCCTTGCAAACTCTTCTTGTGATAATCATTTTTCATTTCTGAGTTTTCTAATTTTTTCTCCAAATTTCTTTTTTATATCCATTATATATTATTATAAGTTATAAATTACTTATATAATATATGATGGCATTATATATCTCTACAGCATATATAGTGACACTATATATAATTCTTTTATTCTTGATTTCTTGTTATAATTATGTACAAATAGTAGTTTTAAACAATAAATATTTAAATTGTGTCTATAAAAAATATGTATATTTTATAATTTAATTAAATGGTTATGGAAAAAAAATTATGTTTTTATTGTAAATCAGAATTAGAAGAATGAGTAATTAAATGTAAGCATTGTTGAGAATTTGTAGATGAAAAATATAAGACGCCGACAACCATAACATATAGATGATTTTTTCAATTTAGACCTAGAATATTTTGTCCTAATTGTAAATATGAGTGAAAGCCTACATATACACAGAAATGAAGCAGTCTTATACAACTTGTTTTATTATTGTTCTTTATAATCCCTTGAGTAATATATGGTATATGGAGATGAAGGTTATATTATATTTGTCCAAAATGTAAAAACAAATACATAAATTTAAAATAAGATATTTTATATATTTATGGCTAGTAAAATATAAACAATAAATTAAACTTTATTTTGTTTATTTTTTAATAGCTAATAAAATGACCAAAAAAGAAGAAGTAATAAAAAATAACTATATTGATTATCTAAATAATATAGGTGAAGAAACATCTAAATATCAGGATATTCAAGAACAAGATATAGCAGAATTTATTAATTGGGAAAAAAATATACAAGACTGATATATTCAGAACTTTATCCCTTATTGATTTGTTTCAAATTATTGAAAAAGCTGTACTTGAATGTCTTTTTGAGAGTTAGATAATGATATTTTAATTAAAGCAGTACAAAATGATATAAGAATTTTACTAAAAACTTTATGAAAATGATTGTCTTGAGAAATTAAAATTAAATATGCTAATGGTAGGCCTGAATATATGATAGCTAATTTTGAATCTGTAAATAATAAATGAATATTTGAAAAACTAAAAAAATTTGTTGGTAATTTTTGATTGCTTGCATATAAAAAATATTTAGGATTTACAAAAATCTATTGAGAAAAATTATATAGATATACAGATAAAAATTGGTGAGTTATAATTAGTGATTCAGAAAAACAAGAACCTTTTAATTATGAATCCAAAAAATCATTGAAAAATAATGATTTAAATATATAATCGTAACACTCATAAAGAACTATGAGATTCCGAAATTTTCTATACTTATTTATAAAGAACTATAAAAAGTATGGATTAACTCGTATTTAATATGAGTAAAAGGAAGCTTTCTAAGAAAGTTACTAAAAAGGTTGAAAAATCCAAAGTAGTGCTTTCTGAAGAATGAATTAAAAGCCTATTGGAGTCTTTTAATAGGTTTAAAAAGAATTTTGTGATTTATTGTAAATAAATTGCAAAAAAAAGAGAGAAAGATATAGACTATATTGTTTAGTTTATATCTTTTTTTAAAATGACAAAAAAATACTTTCTTTATACTAGAGTTTCAAATGATGATTACGATAAAAGCATTGACAATCAGTCACATATATTGTTAAAAATAGCGAGAGAAAAATGAATATTAAAAGATATAGTTAAACCATATTACGAAGAACATCAGAGTTGAATGAAAGATAGCGATAGACCATGTTTTGAGGATATGATAAAAAAACTTGAATTTGATATGAAGGAATCTGGTAAAAATATTGATAAAAGAAAATATTGATGAATATTATTCTTCAAAATTGATAGATTAGCTAGAAATGATAAGGACTTTGAAAGATTACTTAGACTTTTGGATGCTTGATATGAATTTATAAGCGCTACAGAAACTATAGAAAACACTCCTACTGGAAGATTGCTTTTTAGAATGTTGGCTTGATTTGCTGTTTATGAAAGTGAGAAGCTTAGCAATAGGCAAAGTATAGCTAAAATACACAATCTGATTTTACAAAACTTTGATAGTTTGTGATGAGATATGGTAATATTTGGTTATCAATTAAAAGATGGAAAAATTCAATTAAATAATGCTCAAGCCAATATTATATCTAGGGCTTATGATTTATTTATAGAAAGTAATTGAAAACTTAAATATAGAGATATGTTTGAGAAGTTAGATAAAGAATATAATTGAGAACTAACAAAATACTTAAAAGAAAAATGAAAGACTATACCAGAAAAATTTATGAGAAATATTATTATAAATAAAACCGCCTTCAAATATAGTTGATATATAGAAATTAATATTAGTGTTAATGATGAGCTAATAAAAAATTATATAAGCGCAGTGACTGAAAAACAATACGATAAGTATTGATTATCAATAGAATGAGATTGTAAAATAGGTGGTAAGGTTAAATTTGTGTATTTTTTGGATGAGTTAATGATAATTCCAGATTTTATATACCAAGAAAAAGAAGATATTTTGAAACAAAGAGAGTTCCAGAGAAATCTTATTAGTTGTAAAAAATCTTTATTTGAAGGTATTCTTTATCTTAAAAACAATTCCGAATTATATGCATTTTCTTGAAAACCTGAGCAAAAGAAATGATTATATAATAATTATAGAAGGAAAGTTGGAGATGAAATATTTAATATTTCGGAGAAAAAAATAGATGATAAAATTATTAATTTTGAAAAAACGCAAGAAATATTAGATAATATTAAAACAAATTTTGTAAAAATTAAAAACTTATTATTAAAAAATAATAATATTGATACTCAAAAGGAAATTAAGAAATTGAAGATAACTCAAAATATATACAAAGGATTTAAAGACAGATATAAATGGTTGTTAGAAAATAGTAATGAAGACATAAATACAAATACAAAGCTTTTTAAAAAATATTCTAATTTGTTTCAATTTACTTTAGAAGAATTGCATTCTATAGAACATAATTCTATATATCAAATAGATAAGTATTTAGAAATAATAAATATAAGAGATTTATCTAACCAACCCGAATCAACTAAGAGATTGGTTTATATAGCAATTTTTGATAAAATAATTTATGAGCCCCTAGAAAATAATAAATTCAGGATAATATTATATCCTTTTACTTTCTTATCTGAATTACTATGACTTCCAAAGGGGATTGTTATATAGCCTATGTTCGTGTAAGTTCTTATGAGCAAGCTGAAAGAAATTTGAGTGTTCCTTCTCAGATAGACCAAATACAGAACTATGCTAAGCAGTCATGAATTTTAATAAGTAAGATTTATAAAGATGAGGGGCATAGTGCATATAAAGGCAATAGACCAGCATTTAATCAAATGCTCAAGGATGTTAAACACAATAAGAATTGGAGAGGGTTGGTTGTTTTTAAATTTGATAGACTAAGTAGAAACTTAGAGGATTTTATAAAATTAGAAACATTGTTAAAAAATAATAATATGGATTTAGCTTCTGTTACTGAGCCTATGCTCAATAATTATCTAGGAAAATATATGGTTCGTGATATGCAGAATAGGGCTATTTTGTATTCTGAGGAACTGAGTTTTAGAGTAAAGCTTGGATTTAGAAAAAAAATGCAGATGGGTGGTTATATTTGAGGGAAAGTTCCTTATGGATTTAAACATGTAAATTGATATGCCATCCCTGATGATGAAAAAGCAGAAATAATTTCTTTTGTCTTTGAAAACTATGCTACGGGATATTTTGGATTTAAGGCTTTGGCTGGATTAGTAAAGAAAACCTTCAACATAAAAAATTTTACTCATGCTAGGGTGGAACATATTATAAATAGTTCAATGTATTGTTGATATAAGACTAAGGAATGGAGTCTTTCTAATTCTGAGTATGTTTTTTGGGGGTATGATAAGCCTTGAAAGTATACAGAAATTTATCAAATGAAATATATCACTCCTCTTATTACTAAAGAGCTTTATGATAAATGTCAGATAATCAGAGAAAAAAATAATGTATGTAAGGTTGAAAAGTCTGGGACAGCTAAATTTCCTAAAATATTCCAGTGTGTATGTGGAAGAAATCTTAAAAGAGATGATAAAAAGGGTCATAGGTACTTTGGGTGCACAAAACAAATGAATAACGTTTTTAGTGTAAAATGTACTCAAGGGTATACTAATTTTGATGTCCTTGAACCTCAGTTTAAAAAACTATTGTCAAGAATCCTTTTAACAAGCAAGATTAGGGCAAAGATTATTAAAGAAACAGAAACAAGGATGTCAGCAAGTGAGTGACAGAGAAACGAACAGCTTCTATGTAAGTTAAAAGAATATGAACAGGTACAGAGTAAAATATTAGAAATAACAAATAGTTATACCGCCTGAAGAATAGGACAGGAAACCTTTGAATTAACTCTAAAAGGGGTTGGTGCTAAAGTTGCGAACCTAAAAACAGATATCTCTCTCTTGCAAGATACTAAACAAACCACTGAAGCGGGTCAAAAAGTTATTAGGTTTATGGATATCTTAGAAAGCTATGAGCAAAAGCTCAATTCGAAGGATAAAAACGAAAAAAGTTCGCAACTGTTTCCCATACTTTTTAAGGGAGTTGCGAACCTCATTATAGACCATAGAAAGGTCAGGTCTTATCAGTTATTTAAGCCTTTCGATATTCTCGAAAAGTGTGATAATTCACAATGGCGGAAGATGGGGGATTCGAACCCCCGTACCGCTTTAGCGGTAACACCGTTTCCAACGGTGCGCGTTAAACCGCTCTGCCAACCTTCCTTAAATACCTGTATTCATATTTCCCAGCATTTGTTTGTATTTTTCTATTTCTTGTTTGAGTTGTTCGTTTTCTTGTAGAAGTGTTTGTATTCTCTGTATTTGGTCTTGTAACATTTGTTCTAAATTTAAATTCTGATTTTTGAGTGAGTTTATTTGATCTAAGGTGTCGTTTAATTTTTTTTCTATTGAGATATTTCATAGATCTGCAAGATTTTTGTTTGGCAAAGAACATCATCATAAAAACAATAGAGGAATTGTTAGTAAAATTAATTTTTTCATAAGATATTTGTAATAAAATAAATTATTTAACAGTAACACTTTTGGCGAGGTTTCTTGGCTTGTCGATGTTTTTTCACATAATATCGGCTGTGTGATAGGCAAGTAATTGGCCAACTATTACGGTGATAAATGGATAGATGTCGTCAATTGTTTTTGGGATTTTTATGGTGGAATCTGATCATTCTATTTCTTTGTCTGAAACTGCTATAACTTTTCCGTTTCTTGCTTTGATTTCTTGGATTGAAGATAGGTTTTTTTCGAAAAGAAAATCTTGTGGACAAAATATCACACTCGGAATTTTCTCGTCAATGAGCGCCAATGGTCCATGCTTCAACTCGCCAGAAGGATAGCTTTCGGAGTGAAGATAGGTAATTTCTTTGAGTTTGAGACTACTTTCGTTGGCAATAGGAAATTGGTAATGTCTTCATAGGAAAAAGAAGTTATTGTATTTTTTTAGTTCTTGTGCTAGTTCTCTGATTTGTGTTTGGTCTGCGAGGAGGTCTTCGATCATTGTGGGAACCTTGGCAAGTTCTCGCAGGATTTGTTCGTATTTTGATTTTGGGAGAGATCTCTTTTTCCCCAAGAATAAGGCCAATAAGAGGATACAGCTTAGTTGGGCAGTGAATGCTTTTGTCGAAGCAACTCAGATTTCGGCTCCAGCTCTCGTAAATAATCCATAATCGGTTAGACGAGAAATAGTTGATCCTACGACATTTACGATACCAAAAGTGTGTCATCATTTTTCTTTGATCATCTTGAGTACTTCTATGCTATCTGCAGTTTCTCCTGATTGAGAAATGAAAACATAAAGTGTTTTTGGATTGACGTTGATGTTTCTATATTCGTATTCGCTAGCGATTTCACAGGACGCAGGAATTCCTGCAAGGTTTTCCATCCATAGTTTTCCTAGTGATCCTGCATTGTATGACGTACCACAACCGATGAATACAATATGTTCGAAATTTTCGTTTTGCATACCGTGAAAAGCTTCAGCATTTAATATTTTGTTTTGAAAATCTACTCTTCATTTAAAAATTCTTCTGATAATATTTGCTTGTTCAAAAATTTCTTTGAGCATAAAATGTTTGTAATCTCATTTGGAACTTTCCAATTTTTTGATGTCCATTTCTTCAAAAGGTTTTTGAGTTGGAATTCCTTTGGAAGTCACGGTATATTCGTTGTTTTTGATATGCAAAAGATCTCCGTCTTCAAGATAGGTGAGTTGATCAACATAGCCAACCAAGCCTTGTTTATCAGAAGATAAGAAAAAATTATTTTCTTTGTCGTGTCCAAAAAGAAGTGGACTTCCGATTTTTGCAGCGATCATTTCGCCTGGAGCAAGCGGAGAAACTATCAATAAAGCATATGCTCATTTGATAATCTGAAGTATTTTTTCTACGGTTTCCAAGAGATTTCCGTTTCGATGTTCGGTCAGGAGATTGGCTATTACTTCGCTGTCGGTTTGTCCATAAAATTCGTATCATTTGGCAATAAGTTCTTGTTTGAGTTTGTGATAATTTTCGATAATTCCATTGTGGACTAGATAAAATTGTTGTTTGTTGTCGTAGTGAGGATGCGTGTTGTTTTCTGTGATTCCTCCATGAGTTGCCCAACGAGTGTGAGCAATTCCAAATGAAAATTGTTCTTCGGCGTTTATTTCTTTTTGTACTTTTTCTGAAAGGTTGGAAACTTTGCCGATGGCTTTGACTAGTTTGATTTCTTTTTGATTTCCAACGAGTAATCCGGCTGAATCATATCAGCGGTATTCCAATCTTTTGAGTCCGTTGAGAAGAATGTTTTGGGCATGGGTTTCTTTTCCTTGGTATCAGAATATTCCGCACATGAGTTGATTTTATGAGTTAAAATCTTTATCAAATAATTTCTAATTTGTCTAAGTCTCAAATTTCGTTTATGGCAATTAGGATGGCGTGTTTTACGATGAAACCTTTGCTTTTTTCTTGAGCGATTTGGAAATATTCTCCAGAATCAAAAAGTTCTACAGTTCATCTCAATCTATAATATCATCCAATTACGCAAATGCTTTTGTTTGCTTGGAGATTTGTGATTGTTGTTGTCATTTGACAATTTGCGACAAGTAATTTGTTGTCGATCAATCAAAGTGATATTACGATGTTTGCATTTGGTTTGTTGTTATTCGCTGTCGCGAGAATTACTTTGCTACCTTCTTTGAAATTTTCTTGTCGATTCATGGCTGGAAGGTTATGGGGTAAATTTTAAATTACAATATTTAGAATTTTTCATGGGATGTAGATTATTTTTTTTGGTTCTCATGTTAGATGTGTGGAAAGTTTAGGGTCTGATTTTACTATTTGTATGACCTCTTCCTGTGTTGTTTCTTTTTTGATTTCAATATCTCATCTTATTTTACCATTAAATTGTACTCAGATTTTTACTGTGTCTGAGACTAAATAGTTTTCGTCATAGCTAGGCCAAACTGTAGTAGTGAAAACAGAATATTTGTTTCCCAATTGTTCCCAAAGTTCTTCTGCAAGATGTGGAGCGAATGGAGCAACCAAAATAATTAATTTTTCAAAAGTATCTTTGGAAATTATTGTTTGATCAGTTAAGTGATTTACCAAAATCATTAGTTGAGAAATAGCTGTATTGAATTTGAATCCGTCGATATCTTCGGTGAGTTTTTTGATGGTTTGATGAAGCTGTGTAAGGTTTGTTTTTGGTTCTTCTTGGTCGCTGATTTTGTCTTTGAGAGCAACTATTTTATCCAAGAATTTTTTGATTCCTTTCATTCCGTTCGTGCTTCGAGCGATTGACTGTTCAAAAGGTCCCATAAACATTTCGTAGGTTCTTAGAGTGTCAGCGCCATACTCTGCGATAATATCGTCAGGAAGTACGACATTTCATCGTCTTTTGGACATTTTGCGACCGTCTTCAGCCATAATCAATCATACTTTGTGGTATTTTTCGAATGGTTCTTCTTTGGTAACAACTCCGATATCGAACAAAAATTTTTGTCGAAATCTAGCGTAAATCATATGTCTGGTCACGTGTTCTGCGCCACCAACATAGACATCAACATTTCCTCGGTATTTTTCGTTTTCTGGACTGACGAGTTGTTTGTCGTTTTTGTTGTCCATATATCTGAGTCGGTATCGACTAGAACCAGCTCGTCCTGGCATGGTGTTGGATTCTCTTTTTGCTGGTTTTCCGCAGGCTGGACAAGTGGTGTTTATCCGTTCATCAATCGCAGCAAGTGGTCATTCTTCTGTTCCTGTTGGCGCGTAATTTTCGACATCTGGAAGGGTGAGAGGAAGATCTTTTTCGTCCATAGGAACGATTCCGCAGTCATCACAGAAAACTACAGGGAATGGTTCTCCTCGGTATCTTTGGCGGGAGAATACTCGGTCTTGGATTTTGAAGTTAGATTTCTTTCCGCCAATATTATTTTCTGATAATCGTTTTTGCATAGCGGTGATAGCTTCATCAGAAGTGAGACCAGAAAATTCTCAGGAATTAATTAAAACACCTTTTTCGGTGTAAGCAGCATTACCTGTCATATATTTTTGGAGCATTTCTACTTTGAAAATATCGCTTTCTTTTTTTCCATCGAATTCATCTTTTTTATCTGGTTTGTTTTTTGCGTTTTCAAATAATTCTTCAATAGAAACTTTGATTATTGGTGTATCTTCTTCGTGTTCTGTTAAATTTTTTTCTTGTCTTTTATCTGATTTGAGTTTGAAAAATAAAAATTTAGCATTGTTCTCTCTTCGTGTGTTTTTTGATCATCCTGTATGATAAAAAGATTGACAACAACAAACTTCATTTACAAATTCTAAATCTGTATAGCCAGTTTCTTCAATGATTTCACGAAGCGTTCCTTCTAAAATAGTTTCTCACTTTTCTATAGTTCATCATGGTAGTCGCAATAAAGATCTATTTCCTTCTACAATGGAATTTCATACTAAAAATTTGTTTTCTTTTTCATCGTAAATCATCCCATATCCTGATAATTTGCTTTCTGCTCATTCGTGTTTTTTACCAAAAGATGGTCCTATAACATGAACGATTGGAATATCATACTTCTTTGCAAATTCAAAATCTCTTTCGTCATGTGCAGGGACTGCCATCACTACTCAAGTACCATAATTTGCTAATACATAGTCTCCAACATAGACAGGGATTTCTTCTCCATTGAAAGGATTGATAGCGTATGCTCAAGTGAATTGTCCTGTTTTTTCTTTTTGAAGTTCTGTTCTTTCGAGTTGTGTTTTGTGTTTTGCTTGTTCTTTATAAGTTGCTATTTGAGATTTGTATTCATCTGTTGTGATTTGATCTACAAGGGGATGTTCAGGCGCCATTACGACAAAAGACATACCGAAAACAGTGTCGATACGTGTTGTATAAACTTCGAATGAAAGTGGTTCTCAGATGGATTGCTTCGCTTCACTCGCAATGACTCAGTCGCTCGCAATTACATTTGGTTTGATATTCATTTTAAATTGAGTTCATTCTGATTTTCCAATTCGGTTTCTTTCGAGATCTTTCATAGACTCGTCCCAATTTAATTTGTCCAATCCTGTGATAAGTCTGTCTGCATATTTGGTGATTCTGAGTACTCGTTGTCTCATTGGTTTTTGTTCTACTTCAGATCCACAGCGTTCACAGTTACCATCGTCAAGATCTTCGTTGGCGAGTCCTGTCATACATTTTGGACATCGATTGATAGGTTTGTAATCAACATAAGCCAATCTTTGATTTTCAATTATTTCTTTGATTTCAGAATCTGATTTGTTTTGTTGTTTGAGTTGTTTTTCTAGTTCAGTTATAGGCTTGGCTTTTTGTTCTTTCTCGTCATAGTAATGCGTGTACATTTGTAAGAAAATTCGTTGAGTTCGTTTGTAATAATCAGGATCAGCTGTACTGAAAGATCTATCTCGATCATAAGTTAGTCCTAGATCTTTGAGTTGATTGATAAATGTATTTATATTTTTTTCTGCAACAACTTGTGGTTTCATTTTGTTGTCTATGGCATATTGTTCTGTTCCAAGACCAAAAGTGTCAAAACCCATTGGATGAAGTACAGAAAAACCTTCTAGCATTTTTTTGCGTGCCAAAACATCTCCAGCGATATATCACTTTGGATGACCTACGTGTAATCCAGCTCCAGAAGGGTAGGGAAACATTTCTAGTACATAAAATTTCTTCTTATTTTTGTCTTCGGTAACTTTGTAAAGATTGCTTTCTTTTCGTTTTTTTTGTCGTTTTTCTCCAATTTCTTTGTGTGTTGCCATAAGTTTTGAGTATATGGGATAAATTTGTTGCGGTAAAAAGGATTTTAAGTATTTGTTGCTTGAAAACAAGATTTTGTTTTTGATTTTATAAAAAATTTCCAGACAAATAATCCGGAAATTTTTAAAATTGTTTGCATTTTTTTTGTGTTTTTTGTGAAGTTAAATGAAATTCTCCACAAAATTTGCATTTGTAAATTCTTTTAGGAATTTTGTTTTTGTTGCTTTTGTTTTTTATGTAATTCATAACTTCTTTTGCTTCTCTATATGAAGCAAATCCTTTTTTGCTGCACATAATTTTTTTGATTTTGTTCTTTTTTTGTATATATTTTTTGTTTTAAGTCAACCTTTTCTTTTGTTTGCATTTTTGAGCTGAAAATGTAGTAATGATTCGATTGGATTCTATTGGATTGCTACGCTTATGCTCGCAATGACAAAAATGACATTTATTTTTATAATATACAATGTGAAAATTAGATTTTAAAATCCTAAAGCAAAAAGGAAAAGCTAGAGTTGGAGAAATAACTTTAAATGGTGTGACTTTGTCTACGCCAGTTTTTATGCCTGTCGGTACCAAAGCAACTATCAAAGGAATCCCTCTAGATCTTCTCAAGGATCCTAATTATTTGGGTCACGAAAATACGATTAAATTGATTTTGGCAAATACTTTCCATTTGTATCTTCGTCCAGGTGATGAATTGATAAAAAAAGCTGGATGACTTCATACATTTGAACATCGAGATGGACTTATTTTGACGGATAGTGGCTGATTTCAGGTCTTCAGTCTTGGGCTTTCCAAAAGAGATGATCGTGGACAAAATAGTCATAATGTTGGTATAAAACTCAAAGAAGAATGAGTCAAATTTCGTTCTCCTATAGATTGATCAAAACATATATTTACTCCAGAAAATGTTGTTGATACTCAGATTAATTTTGGAAGTGATATTATGATGGTATTGGATGTGTGTTCACCTTCGTGAGCTGATAAAAATACTGTAAAAAAGCATATGGATATGACTCATCGTTGGGCAAAAAGAGCATTTGACCATTTTAAACCAAAATATGATGAAGCTCGTGGTGTTCTTTTTCCTATCGTTCAGTGAGGAACCTTTCATGACTTAAGACAGGAATCAATTGATTTTTTGAGTCAATATGCTTGGGATGGAATTGCTGTTGGAGGAGTGAGTGTTGGTGAAACAAAAGAACTTATTCGTGATGTTGTAGATTATGTAGGTGATAAATTGCCTGCTGATAAACCAAGATACTTAATGGGTGTCGGTACGCCAGAAGATATTCTACACGCGATAGAAAATTGATTTGATATGTTTGATTGTGTGCAGCCAACAAGAATAGGAAGACATGGAATATGATTTTCTGATAATGGAAATATAAAAATAACAAACGCTAAATATAGAGAAGATTTTGCGCCTTTGACTGATACCTGTGAGTGTTATACGTGCAAAAACTTTAGTAGAGCATATATTCACCACCTCATGAGAGAATGAGAGATGCTTGGCTGAATTCTATTGAGTCTTCACAATATCTCATACTTACATACCATGTTGGAAAAATGGAAATCAAAGTTTTAAAAAAAGAGTAGCGACTTTGCTACTCTTTCTCTATTTGTATTATATTATTCTGTTGTTGTTTCGTTATCATCTTCATCTTCT
>Ga0334900_1000606_pt1 | contig 49883 bp, 41 predicted proteins | sample GraSluR3_MG_2_FD_207231 | JGI IMG/M metagenome (GOLD analysis project Ga0334900, IMG submission 207231) | Sludge microbial communities from methane-producing bioreactor in Wageningen University, Netherlands - Granular Sludge_31_08-R3 | ecosystem: Engineered > Bioreactor > Anaerobic >... | reverse complement strand
AGGCTTCTTTTAAAATAGCCAATTTTTGATCTACGGTGAATTTTCTTTTTTCCATAACGACAAAATTAATTATATTTATTAAACTATAATTTTGTCCGACTATTTAGGGGGCTAAAACAATATACCAAGCAAATAAATAGATAAGTAAGGGTAGAATTAAACCAAGAAAAAGGATGGAAAAGTAAAACCAAAGTCTGCATGATCTAGATGTAAAACTTGTAGAAATCTTAGCGCATTGCTTTTTTAAACGTAATTCTATTCCTTTACAATTGCCAAGCTTTGCAATAATACTATTATTCTTTACAATAATATCTTCTACAAAATCAACTTCTCTTAATACATTGGCAAGAATATTAGTGTCTATATTACCTTTATGTTTAAGTTTAGTCATTATAAAACTTTTCACAAAAATAAAATAAAATAATATAGTGAATAATTTGTTCTTATATTTGAGAATAGAATTTTTTAACATCTATTGTTAAGTATATCGCTTTTTGAATGGATAATTATTGTAAATATTGTATTATTGTTGTATGTGTATTATTAAACTTGTGGAGTTTTGCACAGAATCTTGTGCCAAATCAAAGCTTTGAAAAAGCATGGACTTGTCCGCAATATTATACTACCGACCCTGTAAAGGAACTTGTCCCCGAATGGATAAATCCCAACAAAGGTACTCCCGATTATTACCACTTATGCAGCGACAGCATAATGGGTGTACCCGAAAATTTTGCAGGATATGCCTACCCTGCTAAAGGATCGGGATATATAGGTTTAATTCTTAGGGAAACATTTGATACTTGTGTTAATAGAAAAGGAGTATCGCGAGAATATGTGCAGGTTAAACTTACAGAACCATTAACGAAAGAACAACTTTACTGTGTTAGACTTAATTATATGTTGGCAAGTAAAAGTGCTTTTGCAGTTGATGCTTTAGGTATTACAATTACTAAAAACAAAATTTATGCAAAAGATGCCGGACAAATTATTCAAAAACCGCAGGTAACAAATATACCCGGACACATAATGGATAATAATACTGAATGGATAGAACTTTCCGGCACATACAGAGCACGGGGAGGAGAACAATATTTGAGCATAGGTAACTTTTGGGACAACGATCTTACTAGATTTGTTCGTATTACAGATACTACTTTATGCGACACCAATTTTGTTTATGCCTATTATTTTATTGATGATGTTTGGTTGTATGCTATTGATAGCGATTACGATTGTATTAGCCCTAACGAATTTTCGGTGGGTAGCGATTGGCTTTCAGAAAATTATGATCCAAATACAGGTTATAATTCCTTAAATATTAAAAATCCTTACGACTTATATAAAGACACAGAAGATTTGCTGGCTGATAATGACAATAACAATTCCGGCGATGGCTCTGATGATGATCTTGCCAACAAGAATAGCAAGAATTCCGGCGATGGCTCTGATGATGATCTTGCCAACAAAAACGGCAACAATTCCGGCGATGGCTCTGATGATGATCTTGCCAACAAGAATGGCAACAATTCCGGCGATGGCTCTGATGATGATCTTGCCAACAAAAACGGCAACAATTCCGGCGATGGCTCTGATGATGATCTTGCCAACAAGAATAGCAACAATTCCGGCGATGGTTCTGATGATGATCTTGCCAACAAAAACGGCAATACTTCCGGCGATGGTTCTGATGATGATCTTAATAATACTGATTCTAACTCCAAGGGACACCTATTAAACTCTGAAATATCAGAGTCAGCATTTATGAATGCAGGAATTGGCGATTCGTTTAGATTAAACCGAATCTTTTTTGAATTTAATTCTTCGGAATTGCTTGCTGCATCATTTAGTGAGCTAGATACACTCGCAAATATTATGATAAGTTCTCCTAAGTTAAGAATTGAAATACGTGGGCATACAGATAATATTGGAACCGAAAGATATAATAAAAAACTATCTGTTGAAAGAGCGGCATCTGTATATAATTATTTAATAACCAGAGGTATAGATAAGAGTAGAATGAAGTACAGAGGGTTTGGAACACAAGTACCATTAGCCGATAATGAGACTGATGAGGGAAGGCGATTAAACAGACGGGTTGAGATAATAATTGTAGAATTATAGTTTGCAAAAACTATATATATTTGCTATCAGATTTTTAAATTTGAAAATAGCTAACAGTTATAATAAAGGATTAAGGGTAATAATAAGAAGAAATTAGATAGTGAAGATTATAATAAAGATAAAAAAAAGTTTAATACATAAAACCTATCTTCTGATTTGTATAATATCAGTTCTATTTCTTTTAAATTCATGCCATCCTGCACGCCATGTTCCTGCTGATAAAAAGCTGTTGAGTAGTGTTACAATTAATAATAATAATAAGGATATTGATTCTGATGAGTTAGAAGCTACGTTAAAACAAAAGCCAAACCGTAAAATGCTTGGTTTCTTTCGTTTTCATCTTAGTTTATACAATATAATCCATCCTAAAAAAGAGAAAGATAATTGGAGAACTAAAATGGCCAAAGTAATTGGAGAGCCACCAGTAATTTATGATACAACTTTAATAAATAAAACTGCATCTACTCTTGATTATTTGTTGTCATACAAAGGATATTACAATGCTGAGGTAATAACAGAGTTAAAAGAAAAAAAGAGATCGGTAAAAGTTACTTATAATATAGAATCAGGAAAGCCCCATATCATTAATCAAGTACGTTACGATATTCTTGACCCTAATGTTTACGATATAGTGATTGCCGATAGCAGTAAATCACTAATTAAGAAAGGAGAAATACTTGATCTTGATGCTTTTGATGATGAACGAAGTAGATTGGTTAGGCTTATGAAAACACATGGATATTATGATTTTTCGATTAATAATATTCATTTTTATGCCGATACAAATTCTTTCGACTATAAAGGTGATGTTACTGTAGCTATACGTAGATCATTCGATTCCGATAATTTAGATGAAAATACTCCATTTGATAGATATAAAATCAATAAAGTTTATGTTTATACGCAATACGATCCCAAAAAGAATCTTGAAGAAGGGCAATATTATCGCGATAGTGTATTGATTGAAGAAGTTTTTGAGGGATTTAATTTTAGATATTTAAATAAACATCGCATTAATCCTATTGTTTTTTTGCAATCAAATTTTATTTACCCCGAGGATTTTTATAATATAAAGAATGTTGAAAGAACTCATCGCCATTTGGCATCTTTAGGACAATTTAGATTAATAAACATTAACTTGAGATTAGATACATCAAAATCTGAAAACAATGTAAAATATTTAAATTGTGATGTTTTATTAAGCCCTTTCGAAAAACAAAATTATAATGCTGAAATCGAAGGAACAAACACTTCAGGCAATATTGGTGGAGGTGCCGGGCTAGCTTATTTTAACCGCAATCTTTTTAGAGGTGCTGAAAACTTATCTGCAAAAACATCATTGTCTTTGCAAACTATGCGTGATGCAAGAGAACTTGATAAGCGCTTCTTGAATACTTTAGAAGCTTCAGGCGAAATCAAATTAGAATTGCCACAGCTTTGGCCTTCAAATTTATTTAAGCGAAACGATAGGTTTATCAAAGAACGAAATCCTAAAACTCAGCTTTCTATTGCAACAAATTATCAAAAAAGACCCGATTTTGCCAGACTTTTGAATGTCGCTAATATCGGTTATTATTGGAATAGTGGAGAAAATTCGCAATTCAATCATGTGGTTAATCCGGTTGAGTTTTATTTAGTAAAACTAACTGATACTATTGATGGATTTAGTAGTAACTTTAACGATTATATTCGTAAAAGTTACGAAGACCAGTTTATTTCTGTTATAAGTTATAAAATTGCATATTCTGGTCAAAACATCAATAAGCTTAAAAACTTCTTTTATTTTACTTATAATATTGAAACTGCTGGTAATATCCTCGAAGGTTTAAAAGAGATAAGTAATGCCGAACCTGTTGACGGTACTTATCAAATTTTAGGTCTGAATTTTTCACAGTTTGTAAAAACTGATCTGGATTTACGCTTTTACCAAATATTTAATAAATCGCATAGTTTAGTTTATAGAGCATTTTTTGGGATCGGTGTTCCTTATGGAAATAGTAAGGCTTCGGGTTTACCCTTTATTAAAAAATACTTTACGGGAGGTGCAAACGATATTAGAGCTTATCAAGTTCGAATGGTAGGTCCCGGTTCATATACTAGCAGCTCAATTATTAATAATATTGCAGATATGAAACTCCTTTTCAACCTCGAATATCGTTTCGATATAATGAAATATGTTGAAGGAGCTTTATTTGTTGATTCAGGAAATATTTGGACAATAAATATGAAATCTGATCAACCAGGAGCAGACTTCTCTTTCGATCGATTTTATAAAGAGATTGCTTTGGGTACTGGCGTAGGATTACGTTTAGATATTAGTTTTATAGTTATCCGTTTCGATTTTGGAATCCCTCTTTATAATCCTGCTTTGCCCGAAACCGATAGGTGGCTCAATACATTTGAAAACCTCAAATGGAACGATTTAACTTTTAATTTTGGTATTGGTTATCCTTTCTAGTAGTTTTAATCATCCTTTCTTTTGATTTATTGTTTTGCTTTTATTAATGAATGATTAATTCACATGTTATTAAATATTAGTTTTTATTAAATGCTTTCATTAATTTTGAGGAAACACTAAAACCAACAGATATGTCAAAAAAACTTAATGATATGGTAGCTCCTGGCGTTGTAACAGGAGTCGATGTACAAACAGTATTTGCTCATGCAAAAGCAAATGCATATGCTTTACCTGCCGTTAATGTTGTAGGTACTAATTCAGTTAATGCAGTTTTAGAAGCTGCTCGTGAAGTTAAATCACCTGTAATTATACAATTTTCAAATGGAGGTGCTCATTTCTTTGCCGGAAAAGGCTTAAGTAACGACAACCAAAATGCCGCAATTGCGGGTGCTACAAGTGGTGCACAACACATACATCACTTAGCCGAAATGTACGGAGTGCCGGTAATATTACATACCGACCACGCTGCTCGAAAACTATTGCCTTGGATAGATGGAATGTTAGATGCAGGTGAAGTATTTTACGAAGAGTTTGGTAAACCACTGTTTAGTAGTCATATGATAGATCTCTCTGAAGATGAAATAAAAGATAATGTAGAAACATGTGTAAAATATCTTAAACGTATGGCTGAAATCGACATGATTCTCGAAATAGAGCTTGGAGTTACAGGTGGCGAAGAAGATGGTATTGATAATACAGATATAGATAATTCAAAGCTTTATACCCAGCCCGAAGATGTAGCTTATGCTTACGAAGAATTATTAAAAATTAGTAATAAATTTACGATTGCTGCCTCTTTTGGTAATGTGCATGGTGTATATAAACCAGGTAATGTTAAATTACAACCAATAATTTTGAAAAATTCTCAAGATTACATTAAAGATAAATTTAAAACCGGAATTAATCCTGTCGATTTTGTTTTTCATGGTGGCTCTGGAAGTAGTATTGACGAAATTCGAGAAGCAATATCATATGGTGTAATTAAAATGAATATTGATACAGATACGCAGTGGGCTTATTGGAACGGAGTTCGTAAATATTATATCGAAAATGAAGGATATTTACAAGGACAAATTGGAAACCCCGAAGGTGAGGATAAACCAAATAAGAAAAAATATGATCCCAGAGTGTGGTTGCGTGCCGGTGAAAAAGAAATGATTAAAAGAGTAATACAGGCATTTGAAGATTTGAATTGTATAAATCGTTATAAATAATCTTTAATTTATTTTTTTTAAAATTAGCAGCCTTTTTTATTAAGATAAAACCTCCTCTTATTATTTACTTGTTACCAAAATAACTTAACTCGTAATGTTCGAGTTATTTGTAATTGTGATAGTTGTGTTTAGATTTGAGGTAAGCCTTTGGAGTTTCACATAAAAAAAAAGACTGCCCCAAAAAGGCAGTCGTTCAGCTACAAACAAAAACTCATTATGATTATGATAATGGAAGATTTCTGTCAATTAATTGTTCTATGCTTATCATGGTATCTGTATTAGAAACACCTGTAATATTATGAATTTTAACTAAAACTTCTTGCAAGTGTTTATTGTCTTTACAGAATATCTTTGCTAAAATACCATATTGCCCTGTAGTAAAATGCAATTCTATAATTTCAGGAATGTTTTTTAACTGTTCAGAAACAAGAGCATACATATTTGCTCTTTCTAAAATAACTCCGACAAATGCTTGAGTTTTAAGATCAATAGATAAAGGATTAATCTGTAAACGATAAGCTTGAATTATTCCTAATTCTTCTAGTTTGTTAATACGTTTGTGTATAGCTGCTGCAGATATTTTACAGTGTTTCGCTATTTCAACCACAGGTGTTTTAGCATTCTTTATAAGAAGGTTTAAAATCTTCTTATCCATCTTGTCAATTTTTTTAATATCCATATTTTTTGTTCTGGTTTATTTAATTCATTGAAAAAAGTAATTAATCTAATAAAATAGATACAAAAATACAAAATTATATTGACATGTGAAAGTTTTAAAATACTTAAAGAAAATGATTTGCAACATATTTTTGATGTGATTACAATAGATTATAATTAAAATCATAAATCTTTATTCCTTAATATCTTTTTATTATTTTTACACGATTATCTAAAAAACCGAATAATTTTTAGTTTATGTCAGGTAATTCTACAATAATTCGAGATAGTTTCTCAAGTAAGTTTGGAGTAATAGCTGCAGCTGCAGGTTCTGCGGTTGGCTTGGGTAACATTTGGCGTTTTCCTCTTGTAGCATGTCAAAATGGTGGCAGTGCCTTCTTAATACTTTATATCGGGTTTGTCATAATTATTGGAATTCCTGTGTTATTATCAGAGTTCTCAATTGGTCGTATGGCACAGCGTAATGCCTTTGGTTCTTTTAGAGCTATTGCCCCAAAAACAAAATGGTCTCTAGTTGGCTTGCTAGGTATTATTGCTGCATTTACAATATTAGCATTTTATAGTACTGTAGCTGGATGGACTTTGGAGTATTTTACTCAGGCAGTAAGTGGTAAATTGGCTAATGTCTCTGATATGAGTAAAAATTTTAGTGATTTTAGTTCACATCCTTATCGCCCCCTAATTTGGCAATTATTGTTTATGATTCTTACTGCAAGCGTTGTATTTGCCGGAATTAAGAAAGGAATAGAAAAGCTTACAAAAATTCTTATGCCTATTCTTGTAATACTAATTATTGCCGTTGTAGTACGTTCTGTGTCTTTGCCAGGAGCTAGTCAAGGTCTCCATTATCTCTTTGTCCCCGATTGGAGTGCGGTTACATTTACAACTGTTCTTATGGCTCTTGGGCAAGCAGCTTTTTCGTTAAGTATTGGAATGGGAGCACTTATTACATATGGGTCATATATCCAAAAAGATAATCATTTGCTTAATACATCTATTCAAGTGGCAATGGCAGATACCGGAATCGCAATATTAAGTAGCTTAATGGTAATCCCTGCTGTGTTTGCTTTTACATCAAGCGGATTAAGCGAGTTTAGCCCAGGTCCGGGATTGGTCTTCGAAGTTCTTCCTAATGTTTTCAAATCTATGCCAGGAGGTGGTGCATTCTCTATTATGTTTTTCTTCTTGCTTGCAGTAGCTGCTCTTACATCTACTATCTCGGTGCTTGAAGTAGTTGTCGCTTTCTTTAAAGAGGAACTTAAAATGAGTAGGGGAAAAGCAACAATTATTGCCTCTGTTGCAATTGCTGCACTTGGTGTTTTAGCTACATTATCATTTGGTCTTTTAAAAGATATTACATTATTTAATTTTACGATCTTTGAAATGTTGAATTACTTGTCGGCAAATGTACTCCTTACTTTCGGAGCCTTACTGATAGTAATTTTTGTGGGATGGAAAATGGGTAAATCACAGTTTTACGATGAAATTTCAAATAATGGAACTATAAAATCAGGAATCTATAAAATCATATTTTTTATTATTCGATATATTGCACCCGTAGCTATTGGAATTATTGCTATTGCAGCGTTTTTTGTAGATGGAATAACAGGTTAAATTATGAAATTATTAGAGCTGATAAACAACGGAATTTTAGCTTATAACGAATATGTTGGAGGTGTCGCTCTTTTGTTGTTATTAATTCCGGTTGGGATATATTTTACATTCCGATTAAAATTTTTACAAATTACAAGGATTAAACACACTTTTAGAATTATTGCCGGCAAATATGATAATCTTGGCGATAAAGGTGATGTTTCCCACTTTAAAGCACTTACCACTGCTCTGTCGGCAACTGTGGGAACAGGAAATATTGTTGGGGTAAGTCTCGCAATTTATTACGGTGGACCTGGTGCTGTATTCTGGATGTGGGTTACAGCTTTTTTTGGTATGATGCTGAAATTTGCCGAAAATACTCTCTCGCTTAAATATCGTATTTTTAATAGAGACGGCTCTGTTTCAGGTGGACCTATGTACTATATTGAAGCATTGAAACCTAAAATCGGAAAAACTGCAAAAGTCCTGGCAGTTATTTTTGCAATTGCTGCTGTTACATGCTCGCTCGGTACAGGAAATATGGCACAAAGTAATAGCATTGCCGATGCTATGAATCAATCGTATAATGTACCTACTTGGGTTACTGCTATCGTTATTTCTATGCTCGTACTTTTAATTGTTGTTGGTGGACTTAAACGCATTGCCGATGTTACTTCTAAACTAGTTCCAATTATGGCTGTGTTTTATTTTATTGCCGCTATTACTATTCTCGGAATATACATAACAGATGTGCCTGGTGCAATAAAACTTATTGTTACAGATGCTTTTACCGGAAGAGCCGCCGGAGGTGGGTTCATGGGGTCTATGTTCTTGTTTACAATGCTTAAAGGTGTTCAACGTGGACTGTTTTCTAACGAAGCAGGACAAGGCTCATCTCCTATGGCACATGCAGCAGCAAAAACGGAATATCCTGTGCGTGAGGGTCTTGTAGCTTCTATCGAACCATTGGTTGATACTTTAATCATTTGCTCGCTTACTGCTCTTGTTATTGTTGTTACCGGAGCTTGGCAATCGGGAATCGAAGGGGTGGGGATGACTATTGCAGGATTCCAAACAGGACTAGGGCAAATCGGACTTGAGGGATTGGCACAACATATTATTACATTTGGATTACTGCTTTTTGCATTTTCTACTATTATAAGCTGGTCGTATTACGGTACCAGAGCATTGCAATATCTACTCGGCGAAAAAATGATTAAACCTTATTACTATTTCTTCGCATTTTTCGTAATGCTGGGAGCTGTTGGCAGAATTGATATAGTGTGGAATTTTGTGGATATGGTTATTACTTTTATGACAATTCCAAATTTAATTGCTCTGATATTACTCGCACCGGTGCTTAGCAAAGAAGTAAGGGATTATTTTAACTTGATGAAAAAGAAAAATTTTAAAAATTGAACCGACTAATTAGAGAATTTTTTAACTTTTCGAAACGCGAACGCAGAGGAATAATAGTCTTATTGTGTTTAATCCTTTTGCTAATTATTACAAATATTATTGTTGATTACAGGATTAATAAAAAACAATTAGATTTCTCTGAATTTGAAAATGAAATCGACGAATGGTACGCTTCTGATACTGCAATAGATATATCTGAAGTAGAATTGTTCTATTTCGACCCTAATAATGCCTCACGCTCACAGTTTTTACAACTCGGAATTCCCGAACATGTTGCCGATAATATTATTAGCTATAGAAGTAAAGGCGGTAAGTTTAAAAATCCAAACGATTTTGCACGAATTTACGGACTAGAACAAGAACTTTTTGATATATTACATCCTTACATTTCTATTGCAACACAAAAGAAACGTTCTTATAAATCAACAAAAGAAAATAAAACCGAATACGAACTTAAAGAGTTCAACCCTAATAATGCTACTAAAAATGAACTTATAAGCATTGGATTTGAGCCATATCTTGCAAATAACCTGATTAAATACCGAAGTAGTGGTGCAGTATTCTATGAGAAAAACGATTTGCTTAAACTATATGGAATGGATTCTTTATTTTTTGATAAAATTGAACCATATATTGTAATTGATACTACTAATATTATTTTTGATGAGAACGAAGATATAGACGAACTTTTGATTATAGAAATAAATTCTGCTGAAGCTAACGATTTGATAAAGATTAAAGGTATTGGCGCTGTGTATTCCGATAGAATTATCAAATACAGAAACTTATTAGGTGGTTTTGTGTCAGTAAACCAACTTACCGAAGTTTATGGGATTAATCCCGAAACAATCGATATTATTAAAAATCAAATAATTATTGATTCTTCGTTGGTTAATTGCATTAATATCAATTCTGCCGACTTTACAAGCTTAATACGTCATCCTTATATTGAAAAAGAAAATGTACAGGCAATATTAAATTATCGTAAGTTAGTTGGTAAATTCGAAGACAAATCAGAATTATTATCTCAAAAAGTTATCTCCGAAGAGCTGTACTTAAAACTTAGCCCTTATATTTGTGTTGAATAATGGGATTATCAAAAAAAAACATCAGCCTAATAAAATCTCTTGATATTAAAAAGTATCGCGATAAGCATAATATGTTTATTGCCGAAGGTGCAAAAATTGTAAACGATATGCTAAATGCTAATCTGCCTTTAAATCATATTTTTGCCGGCGAAGCTTATGCTAAACATATTGTTTCGCAGTATCCGAATATCGAAGATAAATTAATACTATGCACCGATAATGAAATTAAAAAAATAAGTAGGTTAAATTCTCCTCCCGAGGTTATTGCTTTGGCTTATAAACAAGAGAGTCTGATCGATATAAAAAGCTTAAAATCAGAATTATGTATTGCTCTCGACTGTATTCAAGACCCCGGTAATTTTGGTACTATAATTCGTTTGTGTAATTGGTTCGGAATTAAGAATATTATTTGCAGTACAAACTCTGTCGATTTATATAATCCAAAAGTAATACAAGCAAGTATGGGCGGTTTTATCGGTGTAAATGTATATTATGTTGACCTACCGAATTTTATTGAGGATTATAAAACCAAAACCGCTAACCCTGTTTATGGAACTTTTATGCAAGGTAATGATATCAGGGAAATCAATAAAAATTTGCAATCGCTAATTGTGTTTGGTAACGAAGGTAAAGGTATTGGTAAGGATATAGAAGAACTTATTGATATAAAAATTACAATACCTGCAATCTCTAACCAAAATTATCATGTAGAGTCTCTTAATATTTCTACCGCTGCCTCTGTAGTTGTTTCGGCATTTAAATTGGGTTGATATTTTTGTTTAATTAGCTTGAGTTAGATTGAACTAGTATATTCAATTGAGCAGGTAGGGGCTGACCGAAAGTCATTATATAATTAACACAAATATTCTTGTTTATGCTTTCAGTTAATTTTTTTTCGAGGTATAGGTAATTCGGGGTAATGTGTAATAACCATCTAATTTCCAGAATCTTAACAGAAAATCAATATCCTCTAAGTATTTTTTACCAACACCCTGTTTAAAAAATAACAACTTGTTTTTACAATTGTCAATGCAAAACATAACTAGTTCGGTTGACAAGCTTTTATCCATTAATAGATGCAATAACTGTTCTTCACTTTCTTCTTTTTTGAAAAAGGGGTTTGATTGTAATGGAAATGCGGAATTTATCGCCATTGCAACTTCTAAACCAGCTTTTGGATTGAAAAAAACTAGACCTGTTTCTGAAATATCTGAGAAGTTTGAATTATTTAAACCAAAACAACTATTCTCATTTGTTCTTTGTTTTATTGCATTAATTTCTTTTTTTGTTAGTTTAAGGGTTTTATTGTAGAATTCAATGTAATCATTGACAAACTGTTCAATTTGTTCTGAATGCAAAAAAGCTATTTGTGAGCCATTGTTAATATCTTTAAATGCTGATAATTGGTTTTTAAGTATATCCAAAGTCTCTTTTTTATCATGGTCTAAAAAATTGACAGATGAAAGACTTTCTAATGAATTTTTTTCATCTATAATTAAATCGGTATTATATGGATGTTGGAAAAACACCCCGGAAAACCACCATTCATTTTTCCATTTAACAATACCCAAAAATAAAATTGTATCTAATTCTTTTAAAGTATTCGAATAATCAAAAGACTTTTTTGTTAGATTAAATTCCTTGCTTGATGCAATATGCTCAATAAAAATATTATCATTGTCCTGCCCTTTGTACAAGAAAAACCCCTGAATTTTATGTGAAATTTCTAAATAATCTTTTCTGAGTTGTTTATTATCTATTATTTCTGATACCCATTCTTTACCTTTAAAGCTAAGTAACCGTGTATGTATATTATGAAGATTTTTATCTCTATTTTCATTCATAAACATCATCAAGTCCTCATCATCTTTACTGTTTTCAATTATTTCTAGTTGCTGTTCTTTAAGCTTTAAATATGTGTCGGGGTAAAACAGATAGGTATTAAACAATACTGTGTCAATTATTTTACGAGCAACATAAAAGTCTTTTTCATCTTTGTCTATTTGATAAAACGACTTCAGATATGTATTTTCTGGTGCATATGCCCATGAATTATCAAAAATATCAAATATAGTATTACCTATTTCAATAAGAAAATCATTATATGGGGCTATAAATTTTTCTTGTTGTATTGTATTTATAAAATACCATATTAGAAAAATTATATCCTGAGGATTGATTTCATTTTCATAATACTCATCCAAGATATAAAAGGGGAGTTGTTTCTTGTACAGCCTTTTATGGGCTTTTATAAAAGAGTTCCAAATATTCGTTTCTGAAATAATATCTTCGAAATACGATGTAAGAAAACACGATAATATATTTAATTCATTCTCATTTAAATACACTTGTAATATAAACTTATTTTTGTTATTTACAATAGCATTTTTTACCTCATTACTTAAACGCAAATAGTAGGTATCGGTGGCAACTTGATTGCTGTATGGTTTGAGTTCCAACCAATCATGTATATATATATTCTTAATTCTCATAATTTCATTTAATTAATCCTCAGAGTTGTAATGTTATTTCCCCTAAAATTAAGACATAAAGATAAATAGCAAAGAAAAAAAATCACAAATATCAACATCACCACATTTTACATTTACCACATCTTACATTTTACATTTTACATCATACATTTGCCATCTTACATTTGCCAACTGACATCACCACATTTTACATTTTACATCATACATTTGCCATCTTACATTTGCCAACTGACATCACCACATTTTACATCTAACATCTAACATTTGCCATATTACACCTTACTTCAACAAATCCGCCAACTCATAGCACTTCTCTTTCAATCTCTTTGCCCAAATTTTGGCATTATCTTTTTCTTTTAATTCCTGCCATGGGATAGGTTTACTAAAAACGATTTTTATAGTGCGATTGTATTGTTTATAAGCTTCGTTAACTAAGTACAGCATTTCGATATTGGCTTTAATTCCGAAAAATTTCCGACAATTTGCAAGATTGTAAAAAAATCTTGAATTTTTGCCGTGAATGTAAACTACAATAATGTCTCTTTTATGTTCAATAGCTTTACTTACAAATGTTTTCTTCCATTCTAAATCGGTTATCTTACCTTTAATCTTTCTGCTTACTAATCCCGCAGGGAAGAATAATATCTGATTATCTCCTGCAAACTCCTCTTCCAGTTTTCTTACAGCATCCCTGTTTTGTGCTCCATGCTTATTTACAGGAATTAGAATATTATGAAGTGGAGTTAAATTCATAATAATATCGTTTACAGGAAATTTAATGTTTTTGTAGTGTTTAGCAACTACTTGCATAAAAGCATTACTCTCTAATCCGCCCATTGGGTGGTTCGACGCAAAAATAAATCTGCCTGTTGTAGGGATATTTTCTTCTCCGTAGGTTTCAATTTTAATATTAAAATCACTAATAATGGCATCTACAAAATCTAATCCTTTTTTATGCCCATGTCTGCTCAAAAAGTCGTTAATGTCGTCTTGATGAACTATACGCTTTAAATACCTGATAATAAAACATGGTATTCGTTTAAGTAATTTAGGGTTTTTTGAAGCAATTACTTTTTTTACATCTACTCGTAAAGATTGTTCAGTTTCCATCTCTAAATATGTTAATTACCTGCAAAAATAATAATAAAAAAGTAAAATTGTAAAGGCTTGAGAATTAGGTAAATAAGAATTTTTATTATCAAAGTTATTAACAATGTGGGAAAAAGTGGGTAAAAATGTAATAAAGTGGGAGAAAATGTCTAAATTTACGTTCAAATCAAAAAATAACCGTAATGTTTGTAGGCGAATACATATGTAAACTGGATAGCAAGGGGCGGGTGTTAATTCCTTCTGCTTTAATGAGACAATTACCTGCTGAACAACGCGATAGATTCGTGCTAAAAAAAGATATTTATAACAATTGTCTTGTATTATATCCTGCTTCGGAGTGGGATCGCCAAACAAATATTTTAAAGAAAAGATTAAACCCTTTTAACCGTAAACACTCGGAATTTATACGTGAGTATTATCGTGGTACAGCCGAAATTATGCTTGATGGTAATAATCGAATGCTTATCCCTAAACGTTTGGCTGAATATCTTGGCAAACAAGCAAAAGAATTAATGTTTGCCGGACAAGACGGCAAAATTGAGATATGGGAGAGGAGTGCTTACGAAAATGCTCAGGCTAAAGATTCCGATTTTCAAAGTATGGCAGAAGATATTTTAGGAGGAGATTTTTTTATTAACGAAGATTAATAGCAAGGTTATATGTATCACAATCCGGTAATGTTAAACGAAAGTGTTGAGGCTCTTGAGATTATTGCCGATGGAGTGTACGTAGATGCCACATTTGGTGGAGGTGGTCATAGTAAAGAAATTCTAAAAAAAATTAGCAAAAACGGTAAATTAATTGCAATTGATCAAGACGAAGAAGCTCTGAAAAATGCATTTGTTAGCGAAAAACTAAAACTGATTCATGGTAATTTTAGATATCTAAAAAATTATATTGAATATTTAAACATTGGCAAGGTTAACGGAATATTAGCCGATTTAGGAGTTTCGTCTCACCACTTAGATACTGAAGCACGTGGATTCTCCTACAGATTCTCAGGTAATCTCGATATGCGTATGAATCAAAAAGCGGAAAAAGATGCGATTTCCATAATAAACACATACACAGAAACAGATTTATGCAATATATTTTGGAAATTCGGAGAATTGCAAGGAGCTCGTAAGCTTGCTAAAAGCATAATAGAAAATAGAGAAAATAGTAAAATTGAAACTGTTGATGAATTGGTAAACATCGTTAACGCTATATATCCTGAACATAGAAGAAATAAAACATTATCGCAGGTTTTTCAGTCGCTACGTATTGAAGTAAACGATGAACTAAAGGCTTTAGAAGAATTTCTTATGGCTTCGATTGATGTACTTGCTGATGGTGGAATATTAGTGGTTATTTCATATCACTCGCTCGAAGATAGAATGGTAAAACGAATAATGAAAAGCGGAAATTTGCAGGGTGTCGTAGAAAAGGATATGTACGGAACACCAATTACCCCATTTAAAGTAATAAGCAGAAAAGTAGTAATCCCCAAAGAGGAAGAAATAAGAGAAAACAGTAGAGCAAAAGCAGCTAAACTTAGAATAGCTCAAAGAATTAGAAATGGCAACTGATAAACGAAATAAAGACATCAAACGAAATTTGCAAGGTTTGCTAAATGGTTCGGTTTTGGCAAGCGACTTTGTGCGAAAACAAATGCCTTATATCATCCTTTTAGCCTTAATAGCTCTCATTTATATTTCTAACCGATATCATGCCGAAAGAGTGTTTCGCGAAACCGAACAAACAAAAAAAGAAATTGAGGAATTAAGAGCAGAGAAAATTACTATTCAGTCTAAGTTAATGCGTAATAGCAGAAGAAGTGAGCTTTTGAGAATGTTAGAAGAAAAAGGTTCGCAATTAAAAGAATCCCCTGTTCCACCTGGGAAAATTTACTATCCAAAAAAAGAAAGTGAATGACGCCTCGTAAAGAAATATTGTGGAGAGTTAAGCTGGTATATCTGTTGTTACTTGCTTTTGGATTAATAATCTTCTTTAGAATTGTTTTTCTGTATTTCTTTTTCGATGATGAAAAAATTAAAGCTGCTCAGGAAATAGTAACAAAGATGGATATTATTGAACCTGTGCGTGGCGATATCTGTGCATACGATGGTAAGGTTTTAGCAACATCAGTACCTTATTACGAGGTGGGAATAGATTTGAATTGCGATGGTATTTCGGATAAAATATTTAACTCGAAAAAAGATAGTCTTGCTTATTCTCTTAGTCAATTATTCCCCGAAAAATCAAAAGAAGTTTTTATAAATGAATTAAATCAATACAGAGATAATGGTTCAAGATACTATCGAATAAGCAGAAGCGTAAGTTATGATGTGTTGAAAAAAATGCAGGACTTTCCAATTTTACGTAGAGGCCAGTTTGGTGGAGGATTTTTATACTTTGAATACCATAAACGAGAAATGCCTTTTGGAGATTTGTGCCGCAGAACTATTGGATATATAAGCTCTGAAAACAATAGGGGCTTTGTAGGTTTAGAGCAAGCTTTTGATAATGAATTATATGGAGTTGAAGGAAGAACCGTAAAACGGAGAATTGCTGGTGGTATGTATATGCCTGTAAAAGATGGTAATCAGATTGAGCCTAGAGATGGATTTGAACTGTTTTCTACAATAGATATTGCAATTCAAGATGTTGCCGAAACTGCTCTCGAACGTCGATTGAAATATCACGAAGCCGACCATGGTTCTGTTGTGGTAATGGAAGTAAAAACCGGAAAGGTTAGAGCTATTGCTAATCTAAAACGTACCGAGAGTGGTAACTATATCGAAGCTTATAACTATGCCGTAGGTGAACTAACCGATCCAGGTTCAACTTTCAAATTGGCTTCAGTAATGGTTGCTTTAGAAGATGGGCTTGCCTCCCCAAATGATATGGTAGATACCGAAGATGGAACCACAAAATATTATAATCACATAATGAGAGACAGCCATAAAGGTGGATACGGTGTAATTACTCTTCAGCGTGCATTCGAAGTGTCGTCAAATGTTGGGATAAGCAAAATAATTGATAATCATTACAGAAATAAGCAAGAACACTTTGTTGACAGACTTTATCAAATGAATTTAAATCAACCTACAGGTGTTGTTATTGCCGGAGAACCAAATCCTAATATAAGATATCCGGGAGACCCTAAATGGAGTGGACTTAGTTTGCCTCAAATGTCGATAGGATACGAAGTGCAGCTTACACCTTTACAAATATTGTGCTTCTATAATGCGGTAGCAAACGATGGCAAAATGATGAGACCAATATTTGCCGAAAGTTTAAAATATAGAGGAGAAACAATTAAAATCTTTGAACCTGAAATTATCAATGCAAGTATTTGTTCATTACAAACAATCGTAATGGCAAAAAGGATGCTAGAGGGTGTTGTTGAAGTGGGAACAGCAACAAATCTTAAAAACGATAATTACAAAATTGCAGGAAAAACCGGTACTGCTCTCGTAAATTATGGGAGAGATACCGAAAAAGAATATCAAGCCTCGTTTGCAGGATATTTCCCTGCCGATAATCCAAAATACTCATGTATCGTGGTTATTAATAAACCCGACAAAACAACAGGGTATTATGCAAATGCCGTATCAGGCCCTGTTTTTAAAGAAATTTCGGATAAAATTTATGCTACAGACCCTGAATTCTATCAGAGCAATTGCGAAGAAACTATTGCACACTTACCGGTTGCTAAAAAAGCTAATCGTAAAGACCTTGATAAAGTTTATAAGTGCTTAAACATTAATACTAATTCAAACTCAATTAGAGATTGCGATTGGGTTGAACCACTCACCGGCGAAACCGATGTAAAATATAAAATAAGAGGTTATAGCGATAAAAGTTCAATCCCTGATGTGAGGGGAATGGGACTAAAAGATGCAATTATGTTGCTCGAATCATTTGGACTTAGGGTAAAAGTCAAAGGTAGAGGCAAAGTTATCAGACAGGAACCTATGCAGGGAGAACCAGTATTTCAAGGTAATTATGTAACAATTATTATGGGATGAAAAATATTCATGAAATATTAAAATATGTAGATACAATAAACTTGATTAATAAGGATATTGAAAATTTCCGGAATATCCATTTTGATAGCAGAAAAGTGGAGCAAAACGATATGTTTATTGCTGTTAAAGGTACTCAAACAGATGGGCATGAGTTTATCAATGATGTTATTGCAAGAGGTGCTAATGTAATTGTTTGCGAAAACTTGCCTGAAAATCCTTCTGATTCTTGTTGTTGGGTTGTTGTAGAAGATTCTTCAGTAGCATTAGCGAAAATTGCTGATGCATTTTACAATTTCCCTTCAAAAAAGATAAAACTCGTAGGCGTAACAGGTACAAACGGTAAAACAACCATAGCAACAAGTTTATACCGACTTGTTAGGGCATTGGGATATAAAGCCGGATTGCTGTCAACAATAAAAAATTTGATTAATGATAAGGAAATTCCGGCAACACATACTACTTCTGATGCTATTACAATAAATAAAATGCTAAGTCAAATGCTTGAAGCAGGCTGCGAATTTTGTTTTATGGAAGTAAGTTCTCATGCTATTCATCAAAATAGGGTGGCATCTTTAAATTTTGTGGGTGGAATATTTACTAACCTTACTCACGACCATTTAGATTATCATAAAACATTTAAAGATTATTTATACGCTAAAAAAGCATTTTTTGATGTATTACCAAAAGAGGCTTTCGCTTTGGTTAATGCTGACGACAAAAATGCTAAGCTTATGCTGCAAAATACAAAAGCTAAAAAGTTAGATTATTCTACTATGCAGTTTGCAGATTATAAAACAAAAATTTTGGAGCATCATTTTGAAGGGATGCTCCTAAAAATTAATAATACCGAAGTTTGGGTTAAACTTATAGGAAAATTTAATGCAAGTAATATTACTGCTATATATGCATCAGCTATACAGCTGGGATTTAATCAAAACGAAGTATTAAAATATATAAGTTTATTGTCAGCAGTAGAAGGTCGATTTGAAACTATTCGTTCCGACAATGGAATTACGGCAATTGTTGATTATGCACATACTCCCGATGCTCTCGAAAATGTATTGCAAACTATTACCGAAATAATTGATATAGAAAATTCAATTATTACGGTTGTAGGAGCTGGTGGTAATCGCGATAAAACCAAACGCCCAATAATGGCACAAATTGCTGCTAAGTATAGTGATAAACTTATTTTAACATCTGATAATCCTCGCAACGAAGACCCACAAGTAATAATTAACGATATGCTAGAAGGTTTTGAAGATAAAGACAAAAATAGAGTACTCACAAATATCAACAGAAAAGAAGCTATAAGAATTGCCGTAATGTTGGCAAAATCTAATGATGTAATTCTTGTTGCCGGTAAGGGACACGAAACATATCAAGAGATTGAAGGTGTGAGGCATCATTTTGATGATAAGGAAATTATTAATGAAATATTTAAATCAATCTGCTAATGCTATATTATCTTTTTAAATATCTGGATGAATTAAATGTGCCCGGTGCCGGAGTAGTTGAGTTTATATCATTTAGGGCTGCTATGGGAGTAATTACTTCTCTTATAATCTCAATGTTGTTTGGGAAAAAGATAATCAGAAAACTTCAAAGATTACAAATTGGCGAAGAGATTAGAGACTTAGGTCTAGAAGGGCAGCTACAGAAAAAAGGTACTCCTACAATGGGTGGTGTTATTATTTTAATGTCAATAATTATTCCGGTTGTTCTTTGGGCTAAACTCGACAATATTTATGTGTTACTAATGCTGATAACTACTGTATGGCTTGGAACCTTAGGTTTTATCGATGATTACATTAAAGTTTTTAAAAAGAATAAAAAGGGACTTTCAGGAAAATTTAAAATTCTTGGACAAGTTGTACTTGGTTTAATTGTCGGTCTTACATTATATTATAGCAACGATGTTGTGATTAGGGTTAAATGTCAAGAGCCTTCGAGTGCCGACCAGCAAATAATAGGAAATGATATTAAGTACTATAGTTGCGAAGATGGAGACGTTTATTATCATGATATTAAAACTACTCGCACAACAATCCCGTTTGTTAAAGATAATGAGTTTAATTATGTGCAATTCGTTAATTTCCTTGACGATAGTATAAAGTATAAGTTCGCATGGATAATTTTTGTGATTGCAACTATTCTTATTATTACTGCTGTGTCGAACGGAGCAAATCTTACAGACGGACTTGATGGATTAGCGGCAGGAACTTCTGCAATTATTGGGGTAACATTAGGAATTTTGGCATATGTCTCGGGTAACCTTATTGCTGCCGATTACCTTAATATAATGTATATTCCGCAAAGTGGGGAGCTTGTAATTTTTATGGCAGCATTTATTGGTGCTACCATAGGATTTCTGTGGTATAATTCATATCCCGCACAAGTATTTATGGGAGATACAGGTAGTCTTGCTATAGGTGGTATTATTGCTGTATTTGCAATCATAATTAAAAAGGAATTATTACTGCCAATCTTATGTGGAGTATTCTTTATGGAGAGTATATCAGTAATTATTCAAGTATTTTGGTTTAAATATACAAAACGAAAATATGGCGAAGGAAGAAGGATATTTCTAATGTCGCCTTTGCACCATCATTATCAGAAAAAGGGGTACCCCGAACCAAAAATAGTAGCAAGATTTTGGATTGTAGCATTAATATTAGCTGTAATTGCAATAGTAACTCTAAAACTTAGATAAGCATGAATAAAAGAATTGCAATATTAGGTGCTGGTGAGAGTGGTGTAGGTGCAGCAATACTCGCTCAAAAAAAAGGCTTCGATGTATGGGTTTCCGAATATGGAAAAATTAAGCCTAAATACGAAAGTATGCTTGAATCCGAAAAAATAAAATACGAGAATGGTAAACATTCACTAGATGAAATTTTAAAAGCAAGCGAAGTAATCAAAAGTCCCGGTATTTCAGACAACGTACCTGTAATTAAAGCTATTAAAGAAAAAGGAATTCCTATTGTTTCTGAAATTGAATTTGCTGCTAGATATACTAATGCAAAACTTATTTGTATTACAGGTTCAAACGGTAAAACTACAACAAGTTTACTTACATATCATATTTTAAAAGCCGGAGGTCTGAACGTTGGTTTAGCCGGTAATGTTGGAGATAGTTTTGCATTGCAGGTAGCAAATAATGATTTTCAATATTATGTGTTAGAATTAAGCAGTTTCCAACTTGACGGTATGTTTAAATTTAAAGCAGATATTGCAGTTTTGCTTAATGTAACTCCCGATCACCTAGATAGATACGAATTTAAATTTGAAAATTATTTAAAATCAAAATTTAGAATTACACAAAACCTCAGTAAAAACGATCATTTTATTATAAACACTGATGATGAAGCTACTATGGCTGTAATAGATAATTATGATATTGAAGCACAAATTCATACAATTTCGTTAGAAAAAAAGCCTAAAAATTCAGGGGCTTATTTAGATAAAGAAAACATCCTATTTGTAGAACAAAATAAAATAAAATTAACTATGTCAATTCAAGAATTAGCACTTCAAGGCAAACACAATGCCTACAATTCGATGGCAGCCGGTATTGCTGCTCAGGTGTTACAAATTAGAAAAGAAACCATTCGCGAAAGTTTAATGGACTTTAAAAATGTAGAACACCGCTTAGAACCTGTTATTAAGGTTCATGGAATAGAATTTATAAACGATTCTAAAGCAACAAATGTAAATTCTGCATGGTATGCTCTCGAATGTGTTAACGGACCGGTAGTGTGGATTGTTGGAGGAGTCGATAAGGGCAACGATTACTCAATACTTCAAGATTTGGTTAAGCAAAAAGTTAAAGCAATTGTTTGTTTAGGTATTGATAATAAAAATATTCATAAAGCATTTGATGGTATCGTTGATAATATTGTCGATACAAAAAGTATGGCAGAAGCCGTAAAAACTGCTTATTATCTTGGAGATAAAAATGATACTGTATTATTATCACCTGCATGTGCAAGTTTTGACTTATTCGATAATTATGAAGATAGAGGAAATCAATTTAAACAATCAGTGCGTAATTTATAATGCTGGAGTTTTTTAAGAGAAATATTAAAGGTGACCGTGTAATCTGGTTAATAATTGGAGCACTTGCTATTTTTTCATTAATGTCTGTTTATAGTGCATCAGGTACTTTAGCATATAAATATCAGGGGGGCAACGCTACTCATTATTTGCTCAGGCAAGCTGTTTTGCTTTTAATGGGATTTTTTATTGTTTTTATTGTTCATCGCATACCTTACCGATATTTTAGTAAACTATCGCTTTGGGCATATTATCTTGCTGTTTTTTTACTGTTTGTAACTTTAATTTGGGGAATGAGCCTTAATCAAGCCTCACGCTGGATAATGCTCCCCGGAGGAATTTCGTTTCAAACATCAGATTTCGCAAAATTAGCACTTATGATGTATCTTGCTAGAGTGCTTGCAATTAAAGAAAAAGAAATAAAAAATCTAAAAACCGCATTTCGCTTATTATTCATCCCTATTATTTTAGTTTGTGGATTAATTATGCCCGCCGATTTAAGTACAGCCGTTTTATTGTTCGGTACTGCAGTAGTGTTAATGATAATTGGTAGAGTAAATATAAGATATATTGGAGTGTTAATAGGCTCAGCGATTGTAGCAGGAGGATTGGTTATTGCAGTTGCCTTTATTAGCCCCGAAACTAGTAGAGTTGGAACATGGAGTCAAAGAATTACAGATTTTTTTAACGAAGAAAGTGAGGGTAATTTTCAAGCTGAGCAATCAAAAATAGCCATTGCAACTGGTGGTTTTATCGGAAAAGGTCCTGGTAATTCAGTACAACGAAATATTCTGCCACATCCATACTCCGACTTTATTTTTGCAATTATTATCGAAGAATATGGTTGCCTGATCGGGGGCTTATTCTTAATCAGCTTGTTTGTATATCTGTTCTACAGGGTGGTTATCATTGTACGAAAAGTTGATCGAAAATTTGGAGCTTATGTCTCAATTGGATTAGCAGCAATGTTGTCCTTTCAAGCTATGGCTCATATGGCTGTATCGGTAAATATAATCCCGGTTACAGGACAAACTTTGCCTCTAGTTAGTATGGGAGGATCTTCTATAATCATTACAAGCCTTGCATTTGGAGTAATACTTAGTGTGAGTAGAGAGGTAATGGAAAGAGAAAAAATTATAGCTATAGAAAATAGTACAGATGAAATAGAAAATCAAAATCTAAGTCCCGAAGTTAAAAACGAAATGAAATGAGAAAAAAAAATATAATAATTAGTGGCGGTGGAACAGGAGGACATATTTTTCCTGCTCTTGCTATTGCTAATGCATTGAAAGAAATAGAACCTGATACCGAAATCCTTTTTGTTGGAGCTTTAGGTAGAATGGAAATGGAGAAAGTCCCGAAAGCAGGGTACGAAATTATTGGACTGCCTGTAATGGGATTTCCACGTAAACCTTCTGTTAAGCTTTTGAAATTTATTATCGGATTGCTTAAAAGTCTTAAAATGGCTAAGAAAATCATTAAAGATTTTAACCCTGACGCCGTAGTTGGAGTTGGAGGATATGCAAGTGGTCCAATACTGAGAGTGGCAGTAAAAAATAATATTCCTTCCTTAATTCAAGAGCAAAATTCATATCCCGGAATTACTAATAAATTGCTAGCAAAAAAAGTTGATACTATTTGCGTTGCTTACGATAATATGGATAGATTTTTCCCAAAAGAAAAAATTAGTAAAACAGGAAATCCTGTTCGAGAAGATTTGCTTAAAACACCCGAAAAAACTCCTGAAGCTTTTAAATATTTTGAAATAGATGACAAAGTCCCTGTAATTTTATCGCTTGGAGGTAGCCTGGGGGCAAAAACAATTAATTTAAGTATAGCAAAAAATATTAAACAAATTGCAAACGCTAATGTGCAGTTCTTATGGCAAACAGGTGTGTCGTTTTATAAAGAAGCTTCTGAGCTTGCGGCGGAATACGTTAATATTAAAGTGTACGACTTTATATATAGAATGGACTACGCATATTCAGTTGCTGATATTGTTATCAGTAGAGCAGGTGCAAGCACTATCTCGGAATTATGTCTATTGCAAAAACCTGCTATTTTTGTCCCCTCACCAAATGTTGCCGAAGACCATCAGACTAAAAATGCAAAATCTTTGTCGGATAAAGACGCTGCGATAATGATAAGTGATATGGAAGCTCCTGATAAACTAATCCCTGAAGCTTTAGAATTATTAAATGACGTAAATAGACAAGAAACATACCGGAAAAATATTAAAACCTTTGCAGTAAATAATTCGGCACAAATTATCGCTAAAAAAGTATTTGAATTAGTAAAATGAAATTAGAAAAATACAAAAATATTTATTTTATAGGTATCGGGGGTATCGGTATGAGTGCTTTAGCTCGTTGGTTCAATAACAAAGCATACAATATTGCCGGTTATGATCGTTCCAATTCTGAAATTACTTCGAGTTTACAAAATCAAGGAGTTAATATTCATTTTGATGATGATGTAGATTTGATACCCAAAAGTTTTAAAAATCCAAATTCTTGTATTGTTATATATACTCCCGCAATACCAAAAACACATTCCGAATTATTATGGTTCCGCACCAATAATTTCAAAATATTTAAAAGAGCTGAAATACTGGGAGTTATAGCACGAGATTATGAATGTATTGCCGTTGCAGGTACACACGGAAAAACTTCTGTGTCAACATTAATAGCTTATATTTTTAACAAATCATCTGATTCTGCAAATGCATTTTTAGGAGGAATTAGCGTTAATTATAACTCCAACTTAATATATGCTCCCAAGAGCGAGAAACTCGTAATTGAAGCTGATGAATTTGACCGTTCATTTTTACATCTCTCCCCTAATACAGCCGTTGTTACGCATATTGATGCCGACCATCTTGATATTTATGGATCATATACCGAGCTATTAAAAACTTTTAAACAATTTGCAAGCAATATACCAAATAACGGTACGCTTTTTTGTAATATTGAATTAATCGAGCATTTTAAAAACTTAAATAATATTAAACTGTATTCCTACACTTCAGATAATCCAAAGTCTGACTTTTATGCTAAAATTGTAAATATTTCAGATAAAGGAACAAAGTTTGATTTGGTTACTCCTTCGGGAATAATAAGTAACATAATCTTGCCTCAAGTGGGAAGCCATCATTTAGAAAATGCTGTTGTTGCTATTGCAATAGCTCAATCTTATGGAATTAGCGAAAACGAAATTAAAAATACTCTTGTTAATTATAAAGGAGTTAGAAGACGTTACGAACTTATAACTAAAACCGAAAATATTACATTTATAGACGATTACGCACATCATCCTAAGGAATTATCTGTTACAATAAATGCTTTACGCACACAATTTCCGGGTAAGTATATTACGGGAATTTTTCAGCCTCACCTGTTTTCTCGTACTCGTGATTTAGCAGACGAATTTGCCATAGAATTATCAAAACTTGACGAACTTATTCTGCTCGAAATATATCCTGCTCGCGAATTACCAATTCAGGGAATAGATTCAAATTATTTAATTCAAAAAGTGAAGCTTAAAAATAAGCAATTGCTTTCTAAAAGTGATTTGCTCCAATATATAGAAACTGAATTAAAATGTGGAATATTAGTAACACTTGGTGCCGGCGATATAGATCGATTAGTAAAACCAATTAGCAAAATATTATTAAAATGAAGAAATTTATAATATTTGTAATAAAATGGTCTGTTCTGTTGCTGTATCTTATCCTAATACTTGGATTCGTTAAGCAAAAGCGATTAAGTGTGCCGCTTACTAAGCTAAATATTGAAATTCACGGTAATAATAAATTTATCGATACCACAGATGTTAAAAAAATGTTGACTAGTTATAGCATTTGTTTTGACTCTATTCAACTTTATAGTATTAATTTTGATGAACTTGAAAACTTGATTGAGCGAATTGAAACAGTAGAACATGCCGAGGTTTTTGGTAATGATTATGGAGTTTTAAATATAGTAATCAATCAACGTAAACCAATTATGCGTGTTATTACACCCGATGGTGATGGATTTTATGTTGACAAAAATGGTGAAAAAATGCCCTTATCTGATAAATATACAGCACATGTTACGGTTTTAAACGGCTATATTACCGATGAATTTGTAAACTCACTTAGTAGTGATACCATAACAAGTACTATGACTTATCAAGACTACGATTATACCTTGCATGATGTTTACGAAATGATAGTATATATGCAAAAACACGAATTGTGGTCGGCACAGATTCAGCAGCTTTTCATAAATGAAACTAAAGATATTGAAATTGTCCCCGTGGTAGGAAACCATATTATTATATTAGGCAGCGTAAGTAATTTTGAAGATAAACTATGGAAATTAGAGGCTTTGTACGATAAAGGTATTGGAAATGTTGATTGGAATGCTTATAAAACAATAAACTTAAAATATAGTAATCAAGTGATATGTGAAAAGTTTTAGTATAAAATGAAAAGCATCAAATTAAATAAAAATAATAATTTCAAAAACGAACAGCAAATATAAAAAAACAAACTAATAATGATAGACGACAATAGTATTATAGCAGCAATAGATATTGGTACCACAAAGATTGTAGCCTTAGCCGGTAAAAAAAATGACGCCGGAAAGTTTGAAATACTAGGATTTGGTTCAGTACCTTCTAAAGGAATAAAAAGAGGAGTTGTATTAAATATCGAAGATACAGTACAGTCGATTAAGGCTGCTGTTGAAAAAGCTTGTAGCCCAACCGGATTACGTCTGAATGAGGTATTTGTCGGTATTGCCGGTCAGCATATAAAAAGTACAAAGACAAGAAGTTCAATAAGCTTCGAGTCTTTTGATCAAGAAATATCTGAAACCGATATTCAAAATCTTACTGAAAAAGTTTATGATATAGCCTTGGAGGCAGGTGAAGAGATTTTGCACGCAATTCCTCAAAGCTTTATTGTTGATAGCGAAGTTGGAATAAAACATCCTGTTGGAATGTCAGGAAAAAATCTTGAAGGTAATTTTCATGTAGTTATTGGAATGGTTGCTTCTGCCAATAATATTAAGAAATGTGTAAATCGAGTCGGGCTTGCTGTTAATAGTTTAATTTTAGAACCTATTGCATCTGCAGCAGCTGTTTTAACCGAAGATGAAAAAGAGATTGGTGTTGTATTAGTAGATATCGGAGGGGGAACCACAGATGTAGCTGTATTTCATGATAGCATTATTCAACACACAGCTGTAATTCCCATTGGAGGTAATGCTATTACAAACGATATAAAGCAAACATATACAATACTAGAACGTCAAGCAGAAGAGCTTAAGAAGCAATATGGGTCGGCTGTACAGGAAAAATCAAAAGAAGGTGTAGTTATATCTATTCCCGGATTAAAAGGTCGTAAGCCAAGAGAATTGCCGCTCAACGAATTATCTTATATAATTCAAGCTCGAATGGAAGAAATATTGCATGCTATTGTGTTTCAAATTGAGACTTCGGGATGTAAAAATAAGCTTGGCGCCGGTATAGTTATATGTGGAGGTGGTTCTCTGCTTAAAAATCTACGGCAATTATGTAGTTTCATAACAGGAATGGATGTTAGAATTGGGTACCCCAACGAGCATCTCGAAAGTAATGTTGTTGATTCGATTAACCAACCTCAATTTGCAACTAGTATTGGCTTAATTATGAAAGGTTATGAGTATATCGAAGAGAAAGATGTAAAAAGTAAACAAGTGTACGATAAGCTTTTAGCAGAAACATCCGCAGGCGATCCCGAAAATGATGCTGATATGGAAGAGCAAGACGAACAAGAAGAGCGTCCCGGCATACTCTCAAAATGGAAAACAAAATTCTCCCAATTATTCGAAGAAGATGATACAAAATTTTAAAAATTCAAATTTATGATTACAGATATTGATTTTGGAATAGAACACGATAGTAACCCAATTATTAAAGTAATAGGTGTAGGAGGTGGAGGTGGTAATGCCGTTAATCGGATGTATAATATGGGTATTAAAGATGTAGAGTTTGTTATATGTAATACAGATGAGCAAGCCCTTAGAAATAGTCCTGTACCTATTAAGATACAGTTAGGAACCACACTTACCGAAGGTAGAGGTGCAGGAAATAAACCTTCAAAAGGAAGAGAAGCTGCAATCGAAAATTTGCCCGAGATTGAAGAAATGCTCGACAATAATGCAAAAATGGTTTTTATTACTGCCGGAATGGGTGGAGGAACCGGTACCGGTGCAGCTCCTGTAATTGCAAAAGCAGCAAGCGAAAGAGATATCTTAACTGTTGCAATTGTATCAATACCATTTAAAGTAGAAGGACCTACCCGAATTCAACAGGCAATTGCCGGAATTAAAGAACTCGACCAATATGTAGATTCGCTTCTTATTATTAATAATGAAAGGCTTCAGGATATATATACAGACCTCAAAATGTCTAATGCTTTTAGTAAAGCAGATGATGTTTTGGCAATTTCTGCTAAAGGAATTGCAGAAATTATTACTGTCCCAGGTTACATAAATGTTGACTTCGAGGATGTTAGAACTGTAATGAAAGATAGTGGAGCTGCACTAATGGGATCGGCTTCCGCTGAAGGCGAAAATCGTGCAATCGAAGCAATAAAAACAGCTCTCGATAGCCCATTACTTAAGGATAATGATATTAAAGGAGCGAAAAATATCTTGCTAAATATTATGAGTGGTACTGGCGAAAGTGAGATTAGCATGAAAGAGTTCGGTTTGATTACTGATTATTTAAGCAAAGCTGTAGGTACATCTTCTAATATTATTTGGGGAACAGGATTTGATGAAAAATTGAATGAAACAATTAGAGTAACTGTTATTGCAACAGGGTTCGAGTCTATCCCAGGATTGTACGAATCTGACCGCAAACGTGTAATACATGTGCCGTTTGGTGATAAATTACCTCAAAAAGAAGAATGTGATGTCGATAATGAGGAGCAAAATTTTGAAGAGGAAGAAAAACAAAGAACTATTGAGTTCGATATTGATTTACCTATTGTTGAAACAGAGGATGAAAATGAAACTCAAATTAGTTTTGAAAATGAAGATTTTGATAATAGTGGTTCATTCGAACATCTTAAAGATATTAATAAACTTAATGACTCCAGCTATTTAGATGGATTAGAAAACGAACCAGCTTATAAAAGAAGAAAAGGGATGGGAACTTTAGATTTTGATAATGAAACTGATAAATAAATTTTGTTATGAGTATAGTTGAAACAATAAATGATGATATAAAAAAGGCAATGTTGGCTAGAGATAAAACAAAGTTAACAGCATTGCGTGCTGTAAAGTCTGCATTTCTTTTGGAACAAACAAAATCTTCAGACAATAAGATTTCTGATGATAAAGCAATTCAGATTATGCAAAAATTGGTAAAACAGCGTAACGAAAGTGCAGAAATTTATATTCAGCAAAATAGGCCAGAACTCAGTAATGCTGAAAAAGCAGAAGCTGATATAATTATGCAATATTTGCCCAAACCTTTTAGTGAAGAGGAACTCATAAAGAATATTGAGAAAATAATATCCGAAACCAACGCTTCAAGTATTGCAGATATGGGCAAGGTAATGGGTATTGCAACTAAAAGTTTAGCAGGTAAAGCTGATGGTAAACAAATTTCTGTTGTAGTTAAGAAGTTGTTATCATAAGAAATGGCTTTTGGCACAATTTTTTGTAATATAAAAAACAAAAATATGTGCCAAAAGCCAATATCCTAAACTTAATATTAAAAAGAAAAAATTATCCTAAATCTGAAATTCGTTTCAGTTTTGCATAATCCATTATTTTAATTCTTCGCCCTTCGATATCTATTACTCTTTCTGATGCAAATGTTGATAATGTTCTTATAGCATTGCTCGTTGTCATATTGCTGAGATTTGCTAAATCTTCGCGTGACAAATATGCCATAATAGTCATCCCATCTTCTTCAAAACCATAAGTTTCTGCTAACGAAAGTAAGGATTCTGCTAAACGTCCTCGAATATGCTTTTGTGTTAAGTTTACAGTTCTAACATTACTATATCCCAATTCTGTAGCCATATTTTTCAAAATTTTAAATGTAAGAATGGGATTTTCTTTCATCATACTGATAATGACATCTTTGTCGATAGTGCAAACCGTAGAATTCTCTATAGCTACTGCCGACGACAAATAATTCTGACCTGCAAAAAGAGCTCTGTAACCAATAAAACCTCCGGGTTTAGCAAGTCTTACAATTTGCTCTCTGCCGCCTACGCCTTCCTTAAAAATCTTAACCTTACCATGGGCTAAGCATATCAATCCCGAAGGACGAGTTCCTTCATTAAAGATTATTTCGTTTTTTTTGAAACTTCTATAAGTGGTGTTGTTAAATAATAAGGACTTATCCTTTTCACACAAATGTAGAAATACAGAGTTACTGTGGTTAAACACTTCATGTCTGGGATCTAAATTTTTATGTGGCTCCATGATTTATTTTCAATTCATACAAAGCTAAGAATAATTTTTATACTAAAAAAATGCCTCGTCTAATTTGGTTTATAATCTTAACCAAATATCTTGTGGAGTATGAATACTGAATTCGTAATGTGCTAAAATTTAGGTAATTAATAATATGCTTTTTGTTGTCTATTTGTTAAATGGTTTTTATTATTGCATACATTAGCAAAAACATTGGTAGTCAATTGCATACAAATTAAAGCTTATTAGTTTGGGGTAATTGATATTATTCTTTGTATCGGAAAATAAATGATTATCTTTATATCAGTTAATATCGTAGAATAGGTTTTAATGTTAAAGAAAAAGGGTTGCATAAATATTTATGCAGCCCTTTTTATAATTATTAATTTAGAGTTATTTTATGCAGTTTGTTTTTTATGTGGAAACAAAATACTACTAGCCAAAACTTCTGTTATCTCTCTGCTATTAATGCTATATTTTGTAATTGATCCGTCTATAACAACTTCGTCACCATATTGTAGATACCTGCCAAGCTCTTCGGCTAATCTACCCCAAACTACAACTCTGTGAATCTGACGATCAATAATTCTTCTTCCTGCTTCACGATAATAATCGCAAGTACACATGTTAAAACGTGCATAGCTTTTACCATTAATACTCCTTTTTACATTTACCTGAGAATTTACACTCCCAATCAATTGAACATAATTACTCATTTTTTTCATAACGATTAAATTTTAAATTTGATGCAAATATCAGATGGCTCGAAAAATGGATTCGGTTAATAAACAATTATTATCGAAACTAAATGATTGTAAACGTTTGTAAACGGATAAACCTATTGTTTGGAGTCTTTATGAATTGAAATTAAGATAGTTAAATTTGTTTTTTTAAACGAAAAAAGGTGATTTTCAATTTTTAGAAAATCACCTTTTAAAAAAATAAGCTAATTTATTTAAAACCAATTAGACCTCATATCTTCAATTTCTGCTTTCTTTTTCATTGCTTCATAAGCTTGATACGAAGCACGTGAACTTAAGGCATTCATTAATGTTAATTGGTCAGTTGAATAGTCTTCTTTTGCAGGAGCTTCAGTTTTTTGAATAGGTTTAATAATATATACACCATTATTACCTTCAATTGGTTTTGATATTACATCATTAGCCATATACACTGCAGTTGCTATTACTTTAGGTTCTATACCTTGTTTTGGCAATGAGAAAGTATTAAAACTTATGTTTTTTGCAGTATCAATTACTAGATTATATTTAGATGATATTTGTGAGAGCTTTAAGCCTTGCTTTAAATCTTCATTAAATTCAGCAATAAACTTTTCTGCTTTCTTTTTCTGTATAATAATTGGTTCAATCTCTTTTTTTACATCTTCAAATTCTGCATTACCTTTTTTGCGTTTTGCTGTAAGTTTAGCTACTACAAACATATCTTCTAATTCAAATACCGGTGAAATAGAGCCTTTTTCCACATCTTCTTTAAATGCCCATCTAATTATTTCTCTAGGATAACTTAAACCCCTTATTTCTATATCATTTTCTTTGATTTTGTTTGCAATACGTTTTACAAGTTGTTGTTCTACAACTGCTTTATCAAACGAGCTTGCAGTATTATTCTCTGCGCTAAAGGTGCTTGCTTTAGCATAAATTCTTTGGAATGTTTCAGTTGAATAATTTATTCGCTTCGATATTGTAGCAATAGAAATCATTTCTGAAGATTCTGCTTGATCAGTAATTTTTAGCAGATGTACACCATATTGAGTCTCAACTGCTTCAATGTGTCCGGTTGTATTTTCGAAACACACATCGTTAAAAGGTTTTACCATTGTACCATATTCAAACCATCCTAAATCTCCTCCTTGTGGACTATTGGCAGGGTCTTGTGAATTTGTCATTGCCAATTGCTCAAAACTAGCTCCGTTATCAATTAAACTTTTAAGGCTATCTATTTTTTGATGTGCAAGTTCTATACTTACCAAACTATCTTGCCTTATAAGAATATGACTGGCTCTAACAGAGTCCGGTAAAACTTTTCGATCAAGCATTCTAGATATTTTAAAGCTACCATTATCAAAGTATATATCAGTTACAGTACCTTTTTCGGATTCAAAAAAATCAGTCTGTAAATCTAGGGGGAGTTCTTCTTTTCTTAAAAACTCTTCGTGATACGCTTGATCAGAGTGTTGATTTACGAAAATTTTAGGTGTTTCAGTTTCTGCAAACTGTTTATGAAGATTTTTTATTATTGTTAAAACGTTAGCTGTATCTGTTTGAGAAGGATTAACTTCAAAAACAACATACTCAATATCGCAATAGTCTTCTTCTACCTGATACCTCTCAATGTGTTCTTTGAAGTAATCTTCAAGTTCTGAATCGTTAAATTTTATTTCTTCATCTGCAATTTCCTTATAATTTCTCGCTATCAAAGCAAAATTGACTTTATTTGTTTTACTCTCATAATCGTCTTTAGCTACAAATTTTGGAACATAAAGCCCTTTGGAAACGCTAGTATTGTATTTTGTGATTAATCTGTCTTGAATTATCATTTTTTTAAGATAATTGGTAACAAAAGTTTGCTGTCCGCTTGCGTCTTGGTCAGCGCTGTTAAAATACTGCTGTATCATTGCAGTATCAATTCTGTTTGTGTTAGGATTTGTGAAGTTTGTTTGTATAATACTGTGAATATGATTACCCCATAGCATATCTTCCATTTCTTCTTCACTTACTTTAATACCCAATTCGTCCAAATTATCTTCAAGGATATACTTTCTTACAATATCGTTCCATGTTTGCTCACGCACAGCATTCATCGTTTCTGCATCAATATTTGTAGTTTGTTGAGCAATTTTCAACCATTCTTCGTGCATCTGCGATACTTCAAGATATTCTTCGTATGCAATTTTTGTCCCGTCAATTTTTGCAACTTCGTTAGGTACTTTTCTAAATAAAGCATCAAATGTGCTGGGATCTATTACAAATAAGAATAATGCTACTCCAACAAATATGATAACAAACACTCCGGCTCTGTTTCTAATCTTCTCTAAAATAGCCATTCAATGAATATTTTAAGTTAATAATTATTAATAAAATTTTAGGCTGCGAATATAATAAAAATAATATGTACTTTAGCCAATAAATAAAATTTTATAGCACCTAGAGTGTTACACTAAATTATTTGCGGATTTAATTTGAGATTTATATTAATTTTTGAGTTGTTTGTATTAAAAATAGTTTTTTAATATAATAAATATTTCACACCGAAATATACTTTGAATTTTTCAAGTGAATATAAAATATTTCGTTAGAAAAGATTATTTTTCATAACTTTCTATTAATTAAATATATATTAACATTAGTCATAAATAAGTTAATTATTATTATGTATTTTTGCTAATTATTTATGAAATTGTTAATTGATATAGGAAATTCGAGGATTAAAATTTGTTTCTTTAGTGGAAATGAGTTTTGGAAAGTAATGGAAGTAGATAGCACTTATGAAATTAAAAACAGTGAATTTATCTCTTCAACCAAAAAATGTTTATTATCTGCATCAGGAAACGAAGAAGAATGGACTCATTTTTTAGAAACAGAACAGATACCTTATATAATATTCAATAGTAAACTTAATTTACCTGTTAACATAAAATATAAAACTCCTGAGAGTTTAGGCAACGATAGATTAGCCGGAGTTTGTGGAGCGAAGGTTTTGTTCCCCCATAAGAATGTGCTTGTTATAGATGCAGGTACAGCTATAACTTACGATATTTTAACAGGTAAAGGAGATTATATTGGGGGTAATATATCTCCGGGTTTAAGTATGCGATATAAATCTTTAAATACTTTTACTAAAAGATTACCGTTACTTAACTTTAGAGAATCAGTAATTGAAATTGGAAATAGTACCGAAGAGGCAATTCATAAAGGTGTGCAGTATGGAATTATTGCCGAAATGTTCGCTTATATTAATGAATGGAAACGAAAGCTTAAAGATTTGAAAATTGTTATTACAGGAGGAGATGCATGTTTTTTTGAAAATTCATTAAAAAGTAACATTTTTGTCGTGCCAAATCTTGTTTTGTTTGGTTTAAAAAGTATTCTTGAATTGAATGAATAAATATATAATAATAATAGTGCTCTTAATGCCCATAGTTTCAATGGGTCAGGGGCAAGTAGGTAGTCCATATACTCGATTTGGTTTGGGCGATTTATATCAAAAATCTTTTGCTACATCGCGTGCAATGGGTGGAACTTCTTACGTTTTTTTCGGAAATAATAGTCTAAATTTTAAAAATCCGGCAAGTTTTGCCCGGCCCGATAGTCTTACATTTAATTTTGATGTCGGCTTCAATGGCGGATATAGAACGTACAATACCTCAGATTTAAGTATGGAAAATACCGATCTGCAGCTTTCGCATCTTGCTTTTGGGTTTCCAATTGCTAAATGGTGGGGTTCTGCGTTTGCAATATTACCTTATAGCACAAGGTCTTATAATATTGTATCAAAAGACAATAAGTTTGATATCCCAAAGAATTATATTTATTATGGATCAGGTGGAATTAATCAAGTAATGTGGGGAAATGGGTTTAATCCTATTAAAAATCTAAATTTGGGAGTAAATGTTATTTACTATTTTGGAAAACTATATCAAGAAAACTCTCTTGACTTTGATGATGACACGGGTAGTTATGTAAATGTTAAAGAAGTTCATACTATCAATGTAAGCGACTTCGGTTTTGAGTTTGGCATGCAGTATAAATTAAACTTGTGGAAGAATAATAATTTAATTATTGGAGGAGTGTATTCTATTGATAACAAGCTTAATAGCCGAAGATCATCGATTGTAACAAATTCACTTGCAACAGGAGGCTCTGCTGTAATAGATACAGTGTATTATAGTAATCAGGAACGAGGAGAGGTTATAATCCCAATGAGCTTTGGTGTTGGTTTGGGATATAGCTACAGCGATAAATTTACATTAGCAGTTGATTACTCTTATCAGAATTGGAGTAATGCATTATTTTTTGGCGTATCCGATTCACTTACAAATTCTTCGCGAATATCTGCCGGATTTGAATATATACCTGCCGGATATTCAGGTGCATCAATCAAATATGCTCAAAAAGTGAGATATCGCTTTGGTGCTTATTATGACAACACATACCTTAATTTAAGTGAAATGGGCGGTCAGATTTCTGATTTTGGCATAAGTTTTGGATTTGGATTACCAATTAAGCGTTCTAAGTCGTGTTTTAATATAGCCGTTGAACTCGGACAAAGAGGAACAGTTGATAACAATCTCATAAGAGAACGATATGCTGTTTTAAGTTTAAATTTTAGTTTTTCCGATATGTGGTTTGTAAAAAGAAAGTTCGATTAAAAATTTAGAAAATGAAAACGATTAAAGTAATATTAATAGTCTTAACAGCAATCCTGTCTGGTACAGTAATAAATGCTCAAGATGATTCAAAATTTGGTGATGACCCCGAAATGTGTAGAGTAAAACTATCTACTTACGATCAGTTTTATAAACAAAATAACATTAAAGATGCAATCCCTGCATGGAGATGGTGTTTCATTAATTGCCCTGCATCAACAAAAAATATTTATATACATGGTACAAGCATTGTTGACTATATGATTAACAATACCGAAGATACTGAAATTAGAGAAAAATATGTTGATACTTTATTAATGGTTTACGACCAACGTATTGAATATTTTGGTGAAGAAGGACGTGTATTGGGACGTAAAGCAAACGACATGCTTAAGTACAGATCACAAGAAGTAACTAAAATTTATGAAATGTATAAGACTGCTTTAGAACTTGAAGGAATAGAAACTGAAAGATCTGTACTTGGAAACCTTATGAATGTTTCGGTAGCATTATATAAAAATGATATAATCTCTGATGAGGAAGTGGTTGAAAATTATGCGAAAATTTCAGAAAATGTTGATATGCAGATTGAACAAGCTAATGCTGCAGGTAAAAATAAGGATGTTGCACGACTTAATGATTTAATGGCAATTGTTGAAGATATATTTGTAAATAGTGGAGCTGCTAATTGTGAAGCTATAATTAACTTATATACACCCAAGTTTCAAGAAAATCCCGATGATGTGGATATGCTTAAAAAAATATTGTATCTGCTCGAAAAAGGTGGTGAAGATGAGTGTAAATTGAGTGATTTATACTCTCAAGTAGCCGAAAAACTTTTCGAAATTGAAAAGTCAACTACTGCTGCTCATTCTTTAGGACAATTGTTTTTTAAACTTTCTGAATCGCAAAAAGCCGAAAAATATTACCTCGAAGCTATTGAAATGTCGATGGAAGATAAAAAACTCGCCGACCTTTATTACGAATTGGCTTTACTGTATTATAGTCAAATGCAAAATTTCCCAAGAGCTCGTGAATATGCTAGAAAAGCATTAGGTATTGATCCAAATTATGGCAGAGCTTATTCATTAATTGGAAAAATTTATGCAGCTTCTATTTCGGATTGTAGTGAAACAGAGCTTGAACAATGGGCAATGTATTGGCTGATTGTAGATCAGTTCGTAAAAGCTAAAAGTGTTGATAATAGCGAAAATTTGGTAAAAGAAGCTAACGAGTATATTTCTATATATTCGGCTCGTTTTCCAACTACTGAAAAACTTTTTTGGTATGATACTAATGTAGGCCAATCTGTGAATGTCGGTTGTTGGATAAACGAAACAACTACGGTAAGAACCAGTAACTAATTGAAAACAAAAAAAATCATATCACATAAATTTGTAATTCCGGCTTTAATTGCCGGATTTACAATTTTTGGTAGTTGCGAAAATGATATCGAAAAGGTTAATCAAATTACACGTACTAATGATATGGCATCATTAATAGTTAACGAGATCGAAACTATTTATAGCGACTCCGGATGTGTTAAGGTAATTCTTACTGCACCAAAACTCTTGAGATTCGAAAATAAAGAAAATCCATACGATGAGTATCCTGAAGGATTGGATGTGAAATTTTTTGACACCGGCTTCAATACTACCGGAACACTTACATGCGAATATGCAAAATATTTGGTAAACGAAAACATTTGGGACGCCAGAAAAAATGTTGAAGCTATAAATCTAAATACCGGAGAGCAGCTTAATACCGAACAACTGTTTTGGGATATTGAAAAAGAATTGATTTATTCTGATGCTTTCGTAAGAATTACAACACAAGATGAAGTCTTATATGGAAATGGATTTGAATCTAATCAAGACTTTAGTACATGGAAAATTCTTAATCCAAAAGGTAGTTTTAATATTAATGAAGATGAATAAAAAACTATTTAACATTATTATAGAAATTGCATATATACTTATGGGTATATTTTGTATTGTTGCCGGACTGACCCGCACCAGCGAAGTTAGCTCGCAATTTGTTTGGGTGTTTTATGCACTCGGAATAATTTGTTTTGCAATGTTTGCTGTTAGATTTATTTCAAGACGAAATATGGAAAAACGAAATAGATAATTATAGTTTAAAATGAGTAGTTTTATCATAATTATTTTATCAATAATATTTTCGGCTTTTTTTTCAGGGATGGAGATAGCTTTTGTTTCTGCAAATAAATTAAGATTAGAAATTGATAAAAAACAAAGTGGTTTTAATTCTAAGATTCTAACTACTTTTTCTAATAATCCCTCCCAATTTATTAGTACAATGCTTGTTGGTAATAATTTTGCTCTTGTAATTTATGGAATTTTTATGGCAAAATTATTAGAACCTGTTTTTTTTAAAATAATAGATTCTTCATTTGCCGTTTTATTGCTGCAAACTATTGTTTCAACACTTATTATTCTGTTTACTGCTGAATTCCTTCCAAAAACACTTTTTAGAATTGTAAATAATTCTGCATTGAAGTTTTTTACATGGCCCCTATTAATTTTTTACTATATGTTTTATCCAATTGTAAAATTTGCAATGTGGATTTCAAAAGTTTTGATACAGATTTTCTTAGGCATTAAAATTTCACAAAAAACTCAAGAAAAAGCATTTGGTAAATTAGACATCGATTATACATTAAACGAGCTAAACGAAGAGTCTGAATCAAATGATAAATTGATAGAAAACGATTTAAAAATATTTCAAAATGCTCTCGATTTTTCTGAAATAAAATTGCGAGAGTGTATGGTTCCACGTACCGAATTGTGTGCATTTGCATCTACATCATCTATTGATGATATTCGACAAGGCTTTATAAGTAGCGGATTCTCACGCATTTTAATTTATAAAGATACAATTGATGATATAATTGGATTTGTACATATTTTAAGTGTGTTTAAAAATCCGCAAAAACTTAAAAATATTATTACGCCCTTAATATTTGTCCCTGAAACTTTGCCTGCAAACAAACTATTAAAGCAGTTTATTCAAGAAAATAAGAGCATTGCTGTAGTAGTTGACGAATTTGGGGGTACTGCGGGAATTGTTACTATCGAAGATATTGTAGAAGAAATATTCGGTGAAATTGAAGATGAACATGATTTCTCGGAACTTGTGAGTAAACAAATTAATAAAAATGAATTCATTTTTAGCGGTAGATTAGAGGTTGATACAATTAATGAGAATTTTAAAATCGGATTAAACGAAAATGAAGAATATGAAACTATTGCAGGTTACATATTGTATCATTATGGTGATTTTCCTGAAAAAAATCAAGAAATTGAAATAGAGGAAAATAATCGCAAGTTTTATTTCAAGATTATAAAAATTACTGATACGCGAATAGACCTTGTTAAACTTAAATTTTAGGATTTCTCTTTCTTGCGAAAAAATCTTTTATTAATGCTTCGCTTTCGAGTTGTAAAATACCAGTAACAATTTCAATTTTGGAATGTAATATATTTCCACAAACTGCGGTGTAGCCTTTTTTTAAATCTTTTGCAGCATAAACTAATTTGCTAAGCTGACTCCATGCAATTGCTCCAGAACACATTACACAGGGTTCGAGACTTACATACATTGTACAATCACGTAAGTATTTGCCTCCTATAAAGTTTTCGGCAGCTGTTATTGCTAATATTTCAGCATGTGCTGTTACATCATTTAATGTTTCTGTCATATTATGTGCACGGGCAATTACTCTATTTCTACTTACAATGATTGCTCCTATTGGTACTTCATCTTCAGAAAAAGCTTTTTTTGCTTCTTCTATTGCTAGTTTCATGTAATACAAATCATTCATGTCTTAAACAATTTAATTTACGTATCTGAGATTTATCGGGACAGTGTTTTATCAATAGGTTTATAGGTTTATTAAAAATTGGATGTTGCCAATATGGACAAATATCATACAAAGGAAGTAAAACAAATAATCTTTTTGATAGATGAGGGTGAGGAACTTTAAATTCAGGTTTGTTAATTATTATATTATTTAAACTAATGATGTCGATATCTACCGTTCTACCTTGATAATTGTTTGTAATATTTTTTTGTCGTCCTAGTTCTTTCTCAATACTCTGTAATTGTTTTAATAAGAATTCAGTTGATAAGTTGCTTTCTATTTTTATAATCTGATTTAAAAAATATTTTTTATGCGTAAATCCCCAAGGTTCTGAAATGTATATAGGTGAATAATCTTTAATTAATCCAAGCTGTTGTTTTACAAGTTTATGTGTGTCATAAATATTTTGTAGCCTGTTTCCGAGATTACCTCCTATAGATAAATATGCTTCATAAGAAATTTTCATTATCGTTTTAATATCTAATGTTTAGACCTTCGGTGCAATTATTACACATTGTTATTCCTTTACGAAAAGTGTAAATATTTTTTCTAAAATCATAATATCTTTTGTTGTACCATATTTCTTTAAAACTATTGTTTTTTAAATTTCCCATTATGTGTTTTGCGTCTTTATCAAAGCAACAAGGTAAGACATTGCCATCCCATGTAATAATGGACGAACTCCACATACGATAGCATTGGTTTCTTAAATTGCCTTTTATTATAAGTTTTGAATCAACAATTCTATATCTGCAATACTTTTCAATGTCGGGTAGTAGGTTTATATTATTCATAGAGTAAATTTGTACCGACTTTAATCGTTTTGAATTTGTTTTGAATTGTTTTTTAAACTTACTAAGATTTCGTATTTCATGTTGATTATGGTTCATTACAATAAACTGAATTTCGATGTGAGGATTTTTTTTATTGTGTGTGTGTTTATAAGCATTAAGTTTTTCAATACCTTGAGTTATATTTTTTAATGTACCACCCTTTCTGTATGTTTGATAAGTGTCTTCTTTCAATCCGTCAACTGAAATTATTAGTTTATTTAATCCGCTATCTACAATATTTTCAATATTTTGTTTAATTAATTGACCGTTTGTTGATATGCAAGTGTATATATTGTTATTGTGTGCAATTTCAATCATTTTACCAATTTGCGGGTGTAAAAGTGATTCTCCCTGAAAATATAAATTTAGGTATATTAGATGTTTTTTTGTTTGAGAAATAATATTTTTAAAAACCTGAATATCCATATATCCAGTATCTCGACTTAAAGAATTATTTCCGACAGGGCAGGCAATACAGTTTAAGTTACAAGTATTATTTGGTTCAATACTTAGTGCCCATGGCAATGGTGGGTTAAGATTAGTCGTTTTCCCGATAGATTTATTGTATGACAATCTTGATTTTAGATAATTCTTAAATTTATAAGATGTAAGATATTTTAAATATATCGTATTCAATTTTTGTTTGCAAAATTAAAAAAGCTGCCACAAATATTGTAGCAGCTTAGAATTAATTAAAAGAATCGTCGCTTACTCTTTAAATAAATTATATAGTTCATCAAGTTTTGGTGTTAAGATAATTTCTGTTCTTCTGTTTTTTGCTCTTGCTTCAGTTGTTTTGCTGTCGTCAATTGGAACAAATTCTCCTCTTCCTGCAGCAGTTAATCTTTCTGGAGTTACATCCGAGTTTTGCAAGATTATTTTTACGATTGCTGTTGCTCTTTTTACACTTAAATCCCAATTATCGTCTATATTCCCATTTGGTCTGTAAGCCAAATCGTCTGTGTGTCCTTCAATCATAATGTTGATTTCAGTATTTGTTTCTAGAACTTTAGCAAGTTTAGTTAAAGCTTCTTGCCCTTTAGGGTCAACATCCCATCTTCCCGATTTAAAAAGTAAGTTTTCTTCTAGTGAAACATAAACTTTACCGTCTTTCATTGTTACGGTAAGTCCTTCGCCTTCGAAGCCAAGAAGTGCATCAGATACTTTTTTTCGTAATGCATTCATTACTGAATCTTTCTGATTAAGAATAGCTTCCAATTCTTTTACGCGGGCTTCTTTTCCTTCGAGTTGTTTTTCTTTAATTTCGAGTTGTGATCTTAAAAGTTCAAGGTTTGAACGTTCTTTGTTGAGCCTTGCTTCAAGAGCATTAAGCTCATCTTCTTTCTTTTGTAGTAAGTCTCTTGTTTCTTGAAGCATTTGTAATGCTTTCTGAGTTTCAGCATCAGCACCTGCTCTTAGTTTTTCGGTATTAGCTAAAAGTTGATCATAGAGTTCATTTATTTTATCGTATTGGCGAGTTAGAGTGCGGTACGAATTCCCTTTTATAGCAGTATCCCGCTGAAGAGCTTGTATTCTTGATTTCATACTGGCAATTTCGTCAGTAAGTTCATTATTTGTAGTTGTTAATTCTTCGTTTATGCCTTTTAGTTCTTTTCGTTCAACTTCACACTGGTCTTTTGCTTCTTTTACTTCTTCGAGTTTACGAGCAGGAACACAAGAAAACAGACTGGCTGTAAATATCGCCAATGCTATAATAGATAAAAATTTTGTTTTCATAATTTTGCTTTTATTTAGAACATAAAACAATTAATAAACAAATTTATATAATAAACAGCAGATTTTTGTAATGTTTTATTGTTAGTTATTTACAATTAGTTGTTAATGATTAATTTATTCTTAATGGATAAAAGTTATATTTTTGTGTTAACGAATTATGAAAGAAAATGCTGGGTGCATATTAGATAGAGTAAATTTTCCGGAAGATTTACGAAAGCTTGATATTAGTGAGCTTCCTCAATTATGCGAAGAGCTAAGAGAGTTTATTATTGATGAAGTTTCTTGCAATCCGGGGCATTTTGGTGCATCTTTAGGAGCAATTGAACTCACTGTTGCACTACATTATGTTTATGATACGCCATTTGATCAATTAATCTGGGATGTAGGTCATCAGGCATACGGACATAAAATACTTACAGGGCGTAAAGATAGGTTTAAAACAAATCGTAAATATAAAGGTATAAGTGGATTTCCTTCTCCCAAAGAAAGCGAATATGATGCTTTTGGGGTAGGTCATAGTTCTACTTCAATTTCGGCAGCTTTAGGAATGGCTGTTGCGGCACAAAACAAAGGCGAAGACCGTAAAGTGATTGCAATTATCGGCGATGGAAGTATGACTGGAGGTATGGCTTTCGAGGCTCTTAATAATTTGGCAGAGAAAAAAAGTGATGTGTTGGTTGTATTAAACGATAATAAAATTGCTATTGATTCTTATACCGGTGCTTTAAGGGAATATCTTACCGATATTGCAACTTCACGCACATATAATCGTGTTAAAGACGATGTTTGGCGCATTCTTGGCAAAGTAAATAAACTGGGACCAAATGCACAGGGTATAGTTCAAAGAGTTAATAACGCAGTAAAAACTTTTGTAAGTAAAAGTTCTAATATTTTTGAGTCTTTAAATATTCGTTATTTCGGACCTGTTGATGGACACGATGTAATATACTTGGTTAGAGTTTTTCAAGATATGAAAACGATCAAGGGACCTAAGCTGTTGCATTGCATTACTACTAAGGGTAAAGGTTTTTTAGAGGCTGAAAAAAATCAGACTGTTTGGCATGCACCGGGAGTATTTGATAAAACTACCGGAGCAATAAAATGCGAAAATGATAAAAATATTCCTCCAAAATTTCAGGATGTATTTGGAGATACAATTATTGAACTTGCAGAAAAGAATAAAAATATTGTTGCTGTAACACCGGCAATGCTATCGGGTTGCTCATTAAACAAAATGATGAGTGAAATGCCTCATAGAACTTTTGATGTAGGAATTGCCGAACAACATGCAGTTACATTCTCAGCAGGTCTTGCAAAAGCCGGTTTATTACCATTCTGCAATTTATACAGTACATTTGCTCAAAGAGCATACGACCAAATTATTCACGATGTAGGAATACAAAACTTACACGTGATTTTTTGCTTCGATAGAGGTGGTATTGTAGGAAACGATGGAGCTACACATCATGGAGCATTTGATTTAGCTTTTATGAGATGTATCCCTAATTTTGTTATTGCTGCTCCAATGGATGAGATAGAACTTCGAAATCTTATGTTTACAGCACAACTCGAGAAAAATAAATTTCCTTTTGTAATAAGATATCCAAGAGGGCGAGGTATTCATAAAGACTGGAAAAAACCATTAGAAGAATTGAAAATAGGTGAAGGACGAAAAATTAAAGATGGTAAAGATATTGCCATTTTAAGTTTAGGAACTGCCGGAATTAAAGCTAAGCAAGCTTGCGAAAACTTATCTAAAGATGGTATATCAGTGGCACAATACGATTTTAGATTTTTAAAACCACTCGACGAAAAATTGTTAGACGAAATATTTAAAAAATTTGATAAAATCGTTACAGTTGAAGATGGAACTATTGTGGGTGGATTTGGAACATCAGTTTTAGAAGCTGCCGCTGATAGAAAATATAAAGGGGATATTAAGCGATTAGGAATTCCTGATAAGTTTGTTGAGCATGGTTCACAATTAGAACTTATTAAAGAGTGTGGATACGATATTAACTCAATTATTGAGGTTGTTGTTAATTTCATTAAAAAATAATTTTTAATTTGTAAAATTAAATTATACTTTTACAACTTACAGTAAAACTGCAATTTATGAAAAATCTATTCTATTTTATTATATTTATATTCTGTTCAGTATTGTTATTTTCTCAAGAGAGTGAAACAATTAAACCTGATCGTAAATTTATTAATCAGTTTTATGATGCTGAGGCTTTTATGTACGAACTTAATTACGAAGAAGCCTTAGAAATATTGTTAAAACTTGAGAATCAAGACCCTGATAATGCTAATTTAAACTATAAAATTGGAATTTGTTATTTGCATAGCAGGATTTCACAGAATAGAGCCGAAAAATATCTTGAAAAAGCTTCACAATCGATTTCGGAATCTTATAAGCCCGATAATCATAGAGAAAGAAATGCTCCACTAGAAGCATTGCTATACTTAGGGCAGGCTTATCATTATAATTACAAATTTGATGAAGCAAAAGATGCTTATAACACATTATTAGATAAACTAGACCCAAGTAAAAAAATTAATGAAGAATTAATTTCTATATTAAATAGAGAAATTGAGGTTACAGATAATGCTATAGAATTTATTGCTAATCCTGTTGATGCTGAGATTCGTAATTTGGGAAGAAATATAAATAGTGATTATGCAGATCATTCTCCTGTTATTGATATGAACGAGAACTATTTATTTTTTACATCGCAACGACCAAAGCCAGAAGAGCCCTTATACAATCAGGACGAAGATATTTTTATGAGTAAAGACGAAAATTTTGTGTGGATGCCAGCTGTTAGAATAGGCGAAAATATTAATACCGGAACAAATGAGTCAGTAATAGGTATTTCGGCAAATGGAGAAACTATGTTCTTTTTTCGTAGCATAAACGAGTTTTTAGGTAATGTAATGATTACACATAGCGATAAAACGCTTGATGTTTGGAGTGATCCGGAGCGATTAGGTCCCGAAATTAATTCAAAATATCGTGAAACTCATGCTGCATTATCTCCTGATGGGAAGTCTTTATATTTTGTGAGCGATAGAGAAGCTGATGATGCTGTAGGTGGTACCGATATTTATGTTATGCATTTATTACCCGATAATACATGGAGTAAGCCTAAATGTTTACCCAATAACATCAATACTATTTATGACGAGGAAACACCATTTGTTCATCCCGATGGTGAAACGATGTTTTTTAGTTCTAAAGGGCATAATTCGATGGGTGGTTTTGATGTATTTTATACAAAAATAATTAGTGATAACAAATATGCAGACCCAATAAATCTTGGATATCCCATAAATACAACAGGTGATGATGTTTCATATGTATTGAATATGGATGGACGAAGAGGTTATTTAGCTTCGGTAAAACCCGAAGGGTTTGGTGATTACGATATTTACGAAATTTTACAAAATGGTATTTATATAAATCAAATGGTGGTCTTTTCGGGTATAGTTTCAGATATCAATAATAATGTTCCTGATGACCTTAAAATTAAAGTGATTAATAAAAATAGCAAGTTAGTTCAAGGCGTTTCACGTGCCAATAAAGATGAGGGTAGGTATTATTTGATATTGAAACCTGGAGAAGATTATTTGATTGAATATGATGCTGCAGGTCATTTAGTTACTTCTATAGAGGTTTCGCCGGAGAAAGAACAACTAAAAACTTTTGAAAGTAGATATGAACCTATACCGCTCGATCCAATTGCGTTAATAGCATATAAATATCAAGATACTGCATATTTTGAAACAGAATCTGATGTTTTTGCTGAACGCACTGAATATAATCTGGATAAGGTAATTGCAAGATATAACCAATCGGAAGATATGCTTATAAATGTTAATTATCCTGTTGGAAGAGAAACCGAATTCTTGACTAAGCAGCGTTCCGATAAAATCGTAGATTATTTGGTTACTAATGGAATTAATGAAAGAATTATTTATTTTAACGGTGATTTTCCGGCAGGTTATAATGATGTATATGCAATTGAAATGTCGGAGCACAGTTTGATTGCTGATGTTCATAATTTACCTGTTGAAGATAGTACCCAAAGTGATATTGTGTTTAGGGGAGATACTGTTTATGTAGATCCTGTATATTTTGCATTTGATAGATATGAGGTTCAATCGAAGTATTTTGAAAATCTTAGTATATTAGCAGAATATATGGTAAATAATCCAACAGCAAGGTTAGAATTGGCAGGACATACCGATTATCTTGGCACACACGAATATAATTATTTATTATCGTATCGTAGAGCTAAAGCTGTAAAAGATTACTTAGTAGCCAAAGGAGTGAAGCAAGATAATTTAATAGCCCAAAAATATGGAGAAACAGAACCAATTGCCGAAAATTTATTCCCTGATGGTTCCGATAATCCGGCTGGTCGCCAATACAACCGAAGAGTTGAGTTTAAAGTATTACAGCAAGGAACAGAGTCTTTATTAATACCTAGCGAAATTGTTCTTGACAATGAGGCTATCGCAGCTCACGGAGGAAAAGCAATTAATAATAATTCTGGCTATTCTGGTAAATTTACAGTTCAAGTTATGGCTTTGCGGAACGAAAAACCGGTTGATTATTTTGCTGATTTAGTTGGAGTTACATTACATCGCGGGCAAGATGGTTGGTTCCGCTATTATGTTGGTGAATTCAACTCACGAGCCGAAGCTCAGGATGCAGCCAATAGACTTAGAGGTATGGGATACGATCCATTTGTAAGAAAGTTGAGTTTTTATAAATAAAATTATCGGAGTAAAACTCTATTCTGAATTTTGCTTAGTTTATAAATAAGATTCATAATTTTAATCTGATCTGATGCCAATTCTTTTAATCTATCAAAGTTTTTATTAGTTTCGGCTTCAACTATTAGTTTCTGAATCTTTTCGAGACCTAATTCTAAAATATTTCGTTTAAAACTCATAATAAGTTCAGGAACCAAGGAAGATAATCTAAGTCTTTCGTCGCCAGGGGCACTACCATACTTACTCCAAAGTTTACTTAGCTTATATCCTTGCGAACATAATAATGCGGCAACATGGCTTAGCTCAGGGTCGTGATGATTAATAAAATGTTCGGGTTTTATATCTATATTATTACTTGCAAATTTTTCAATTTCTTCAAATATTTTTAAATATATAAGATTGCTTAATTCGAGTTCATCGTTTCTAATTTCGGTTATAACATAATTGGCTATCTTGATATCATCAGGGTCTCTATTAGGTTCATCTATTGCTACTACTCGAATAATTTCATTCCCATACAGTAATAAAACTCTGATAATTTCTTTCTCAAGTGTTTCGCTGTAAACATTATGCAAAAACGAAGGTACGGGTGGAGTAGGAGGATTATTAAGTTTAAGATTTTCTCGTTGTTTTTGTTTTTCTTGTTCCTGAAACTTTCTTCGTCTTAGTTTTGCTGTTTCGGCATATAATATTTGTTCATCAATTTCTAAAATATTACTACATTCTTGAAGATAAACAGTACGTTTTATACCATCAGAAATAACAGCTATTGATTCTACAACATCACGAATTAGTCCTGCACGTTTTATAGGGTCGTTTTTAGCTTCGGCAAGCAGGAGATTAGTTTTGAACCGAATAAAGTCGTCTGTATTGTTATTGATGTAGTCTAATAATTCGGTATTACTATGGTTACGGGCATAACTATCGGGGTCTTCACCTTCTGGAAATAAAACAACACTCACGTTTATTCCTTGCTCTAAAAGCATATTAATTCCTCGTTGCGAAGCTTTAATACCTGCTGGATCGCTGTCGTATAAAATACATACATTTTGACTAAATCGTTTAAGTAGGTTTATTTGTCCTTCGGTAAGCGAAGTCCCTGATGAGGCTACTACATTTTCGATGCCACTTTGGTGGAGAGAGATTACATCTGTATATCCTTCTACCAAATAACATAAATCGTTTTTAACAATTGTATTTTTAGCTTGGAATAAGCCGTAAAGTACTTTGCTCTTATGGTAAATTTCTGACTCCGGTGAATTAAGATATTTTGCGATTTTTTTATCAGTACTTAAAGTACGTCCACCAAAGCCTATTACTCTGCCTGCAATATTATGGATAGGGAACATTACTCTGCCTTTAAACCTGTCGAAAGAACGATTCTCGCGAGTAATACTAAGGCCGGTTTTTTCAAGATATTCTATTTTGTATCCTTTAGCAAGAGCAGATTTTGTAAAGTCATCGCCACCATCGGGGCAGTAACCTAATCCAAATTTATTTATAATAGTATCGTTAAAACCCCTTTCACGAAAATAAGACAAACCTATGGCAATACCTCTATCATTGTTAAGAAGCATGTCGTTAAAATATTTTTGAGCAAATGATGAAACTATTAGCATACTTTCTCGCTCGTTGCTAAGCAGTTTTTCTTCTTCACTTAATTCTCTTTCTTCAATTTCGATATTGTATTTCTTTGCTAGATATTTTATTGCCTCAATAAAATTAAGATGTTCGTGCTCCATTATAAAATGTGCAGAATTACCACCTTTGCCACATCCAAAACACTTAAAAATTCCTTTTGAAGGTGAAACTGTAAACGAGGGTGTTTTTTCGTTATGAAAAGGGCATAATCCAATATAATTTACACCACGTTTTTTCAGAGATACGAAATCTTGAATTACTTCTTCTATGCGGGCTGTTTCAAGTACTCGCTCTATGGTGTTTTGATCAATCACAAACTATATAACTTTAGATTTCACTCTTCACAAAAAGTGAAATAATAAAACTCAAATATACAACCAATTTTGGAGTTATCTTTTTATTTGATTGTTAAAATAATGTGATTTTAGTTTTATAGTTATTATTTGACTTGCTTTTTAAAGAGCATTATTCTTTTCAAAATAAATATGATTTATCCGTTATTAACCGTTAGTAACGGCTTACCGTTTGTAAACGGATATTTTAAAATCTACAAATTAGCTGATATAATGGAATTTGAATGATTATAAGATTATGCGTAATAATTATTTATTCGTTGTTAACCGTTAGTAACGGCTTACCGTTTGTAAACGGATATTTTAAAATCTACAAATTAGCTGATATAATGGAATTTGAATGATTATAAGATTATGCGTAATAATTATTTATTCGTTATTAACCGTTAGTAACGGCTTACCGTTTGTAAACGGATATTTTAAAATCTACAAATTAGCTGATATAATGGAATTTGAATGATTATAAGATTATGCGTAATAATTATTTATTCGTTGTTAACCGTTAGTAACGGCTTACCGTTTGTAAACGGATATTTTAAAATCTACAAATTAGCTGATATA
>Ga0334900_1000605_pt1 | contig 49890 bp, 36 predicted proteins | sample GraSluR3_MG_2_FD_207231 | JGI IMG/M metagenome (GOLD analysis project Ga0334900, IMG submission 207231) | Sludge microbial communities from methane-producing bioreactor in Wageningen University, Netherlands - Granular Sludge_31_08-R3 | ecosystem: Engineered > Bioreactor > Anaerobic >... | reverse complement strand
TCTTCATGTCTGCATAATGCTTGTAGAAGTAGGGGATCGTCTCCATGCCCCTGAAGAATTGTTCCAGGGGATAGTTCTCGTTGGGAGAGTGGATGGCATCCGACTCCAGTCCGAATCCCATCAGGATGGACTTGATCCCCAGGATCTTCTCAAACAGGGAGATGATCGGGATGCTGCCGCCGCTCCTCACCGGAATGGGCTTCTTGCCGTAGGTCTCTTCGTATGCCTTGCTGGCTGCCTGGTATTCGAGGGTGTCGGTGGGAGAGACGTACCCTTCCCCCCCGTGCAGGAATTCCACCTCGACCTTCACGTAATCAGGGGCGATGGCCAGGAAGTGCTTCCTAAACAATTCGGTGATCTTTACCGAATCCTGGTGGGGAACCAGGCGCATGGAGATCTTGGCATGGGCCTCCGAGGGCAGAACCGTTTTGGCGCCCTTGTCGGTATGACCGCCCCAGATGCCATTCACGTCCAGGGTGGGCCGTATGCCGGTGCGCTCCATGGTGGAATACCCATTCTCTCCATGCACCGCCTTGATGTCCAGGGCTTTTTTATAGGCTTCCTCATCGAACGGGGCGCGTGCCATCTCGGCCCGCTCCTCCGGGGAGATCACCTCCACGTCATCGTAGAACCCCTCCACGGTGATCCTGCCTTTTTCGTCTATCAGGCTGCCGATCATGGTGCAGAGCACATTGATGGGGTTGGCCACGGCCCCGCCAAACAGGCCGCTATGCAGGTCGCGGTTCGGACCGGTGACATGAACCTCCACGTAGGAAAGCCCGCGCAAACCGGTGGTGATGGATGGATTCGAGGCCCCCAGCATGGAGGTATCCGACACCAGGATCACATCGGCGGCCAGTTTTTCCCGGTTGACTTCCATAAATTTTCCCAGGCTGGGAGACCCGATCTCTTCCTCCCCCTCGATCATGAACTTGACGTTGGCCGGAAGCTGCCCGGTGCTTACCAGGTATTCAAAGGCGGCAAAATGCATGAACATCTGACCCTTGTCGTCATCAGCTCCCCGGGCATAGATCCTGCCGTCGCGTACCTCCGGCTCGAAGGGCGGACTCTTCCACAGGTCGAGCGGCTCCACGGGCTGTACGTCGTAATGCCCGTACACCAGAACTGTCGGCAGGGCCGGGTCGATGAGCTTCTCCCCATATACTACCGGGTGACCGTCCGTATCGAGCACTTCGGCCATGTCCGCCCCTTTCTTTACCAGCATCTCCCGGATCCAACGGGCCGCCTTGTACATGTCCTCCTTATGGGCCTCCTTGGAGCTGATGGAAGGGATGCGGATCAGTTCGAACAGTTCGCTCAGAAACCGGTCTTTGTTCTCTTGGATATAATTCTTCAGGTCGTTCATAAAAGCTTGATTATAAAATTTTTTACTTGACAGAATGGGTGTGTTTCGGACAAAAATATAAAAAATGGCGGGACCCGGGGGCCCCATCGAATTAAATTTTTATATTGCGGTGGTTTTAAGCGTGCAACCAGCCGTAGGTATAGATGACCTGGAAAAAGATTTCCCCCGCCATCAGAATCCCTTTTTTGTATGCCCTGATCGGCGGGCTTTGGATTTTGTTTTCGGACTGGGTGATTGATGTCTGGGTCGGAGACCCGGCGTCCATCCGGACCGCCCAGACACATAAGGGCTGGTTGTATGTCGGTATCACCACCCTGCTGCTGGTTGTCCTGCTCAAACGCCTGCTCAACCGCCTGGAACGCACCCGCCGGAGCTATACAAAGGCCCTGGAAGAGTCCGAACAAAAATTGTCCACCCTGCTGTCGAACCTGCCCGGCATGGCCTTTCGCTGCAAGAACGACAAGCATTGGACCATGTTGTTTGTGAGCCGGGGCTGTGAGGAGCTGACCGGGTACCCGGCGGAAGCCCTGGAGGGCAGCACCCTGATCACCTATGCCCGCGTCATCCACCCGGAAGACCGCCGCAGTGTCCGTGACGGGGTGCTGGAAAAGGTCAACGCCAGGGAGCAATACCGCTTAAGCTACCGCATCAACGCCCGTTCCGGGGTGGTCAAATGGGTTCTCGAACAGGGACAGGGCGTATTCAGTCCCGAAGGGAAACTCCTCTACATAGAGGGCTTTATCTCGGACATTACCGAGCAGAAGCAGGCGGAGAAGTCCCTGCAGTACTATGCCGACTTCCTGAACGTCATCATCGAAAGCATTCCCTTTCCCCTGTTTTACAAGGATCCGGCAGGCACCTACCTGGGATGCAACAAAGCCTTCTGCCAGCTGGTGGGCAAGAGCCTGGACGAGATTGTCGGGCACACCGTGTACGACATGTTCTCCAAAAGGCAGGCAAAAATCTTCATGGACAAGAACAGGGAGTTGCTGGAGACCCGGCAGGGCCTGAGCCTGGAAACGAAGATCGACCTGCCGGACGGCAAGCACATCTACGTGGTCATGAACAAATCGGTCTTTCTCAACCCGGACGGCCAGCCCGGCGGGATCATCGGGGTCTACTTCGACATCTCCGACAGGGTCCGTGCCGAGACCATCATCCTGCAGCAGATGGAGGAGCTGGAACGGGTCAATGAAGAACTGGACCGCTTTACCTACAGCGTATCGCACGACCTTCGCAGTCCGCTGGTCACAGTGGAAGGCTTCCTGGGCCTGATCCGGGACGATGCCCGTGAAGGCAATCTGGAAGGGGTCGACAGCCACATTGTGAGGGCTCAGAAGGCCATCGCCAAGATGCACAAGCTCCTGGAGGACCTGTTGCGGCTGTCCCGCCTGGGAAAGGTCACTGACCCCTTCTCGAAAGTGTCCATGAACAAGCTGGTCTACGACGTGCTGGAGCACCTGCACGGTGTGATCAGCCGCAATGGCTGCAGCGTCCATCTGGACCCGCAGCTGCCGGACGTGTATGCGGACCGTTCCCGCATCATGGTGGTTTTCCAGAACCTGATCGAGAATGCCATCAAATTCAAATCACCCGAGCATGCCCTGAAAATTCGTATCGGCTCCAATAAGGATCCCGAACGGCCGGAATTCTTTGTCCGCGACAACGGCATCGGCATCGACCCCGCCCAGCAGTCAAACATCTTCACATTGTTCAGCAAGCTGGACAGCCGGACCGAGGGCACCGGCCTGGGCCTCACCCTGGTCGAGCGCATCATCCGCATGCATGGGGGTAAAATACGGGTGGAATCGGAAGGAGAAGGCAAAGGCACTTGTTTCTACTTCACCCTGCCTGCAACGGATCCCCGCCAGGCCGGGTAAGAAGGTCCGCCCGTTCAATCCCATCCAAACCAGGTGTCCATATCGCGCCGGTCCTTCTTGGTGGGCCGTCCGCTTCCACGGGGCCTCATCTGCTGACGGGCGCGGATCATCTCCAGCTTCCGGTATTCCTCCTCCGGGGTGAGGTCGGCCATATAGGTTTCCACCAGCTTGGCCCCCACCCGTTTTTCCAGCGGCTCCAGCACCCTGACCGTGCGTCTGACCGGGCCGTGCTGCACGGTGATCACCATGCCCTTCCTGACTTCCCGCGACGGTTTCACTTCCGCATCATCCACCTTCACCTTGCCGCCGCGGCAGGCCTGGGTGGCCTGGCTGCGGGTCTTGAACACCCGAACGGCCCACAACCATTTGTCTATCCTGGGTCCCTGGTCTTCGGTCATGGCTTGGTATGCGATGCGGCCGTCTGCACCTTGGTTTTTTGTTTTAATCGTCGGATGGGGAAGGCCTCTTTTGCACCCCATCCCTATTTTTTGCGGAAATAGATTTTTATGGGCACGCCGGTAAAGTCCCACTTTTTGCGGATCTGGTTCTCCAGGTAACGGGCATAGGGCTCCCTGATGTATTGCGGCAGGTTGCAGAAGAAGGCAAATGCCGGATAATGTACGGGAAGCTGGGTCACATACTTGATTTTTATGTATTTGCCCTTGACCGCCGGGGGAGGGGTGGCCTGGATCAGCGGCAGCAGGTGGTCGTTGAGCTGGCTGGTGGATACTTTTCGGATGCGGTTGGCATACACCTGCAGGGCCGTTTCGATGGCCTTGTGAATGCGTTGTTTGTTCAGCACCGAAGTGAACAGCACGGGAATGTCCTTCAGCGGGGCCGTCCGTTCCCGGATCCTGGCCTCATACTCTTTGGCGGTATGGGTGTCCTTGGCGACCAGGTCCCATTTGTTCACCAGGACGACCACCCCTTTGTTGTTCCTGGTGGCAAGTCCGAACACATTCAGGTCCTGTGCTTCAAAGGGCTGGGTGCCGTCCGTCATCACCAGGCAGACATCCGAATTCTCGATGGCACGGATCGAACGCATCACGCTGTAAAACTCAATATTCTCCGAGACCCTGCCTTTTTTCCGCAGCCCGGCCGTGTCGACCAGGTAAAAGTCGAACCCGAAGGATTTGTACCGGGTGTATATGGTGTCGCGGGTCGTGCCCGGGATGTCCGTGACGATATTTCGTTCCTGTCCGATGAGGGCATTGATCAGGGAGGATTTGCCCACATTGGGCCGCCCGACCACCGCGATGCGCGGCAGGTCCTCCTCCGGCTCCTCATCGGGGATGTCTGACATGAGCTTGACGGCCTCGTCCAGCAGTTCGCCGGTGCCGCTCCCGTTGATGGAAGAAACGGGATAGACGGCGCCCAGCCCGAGTTCATAGAATACGGCCGCCTCGTTCATGATGCGTCCGTTGTCGGCCTTGTTGGCCACCAGCAGGGTGGTTTTGCCGCTGCGCCTCAGCATCCCGGCCACTTCGTCGTCCATCGGGTTGATTCCTTCCATGGCATCGACCAGGAAAAACACGACCGTGGCCTCCTCGATGGCGATGGCGACCTGTTGGCGGATCTGTTCCTCGAATACATCCTCCGAACCCACCACGTAGCCCCCTGTGTCGATCACGGAGAATTCCATGCCGTTCCAGTCGCTTTTTCCGTAATGCCGGTCGCGCGTGACCCCGGCAGTGGGGTCGACTATGGCGGCACGCTGCTGCACCAGGCGGTTGAAGAGGGTGGATTTGCCTACGTTGGGGCGGCCCACAAGGGCGATGATGTTGGACATGGGGTGGGGGGGGTTGGCTGTTGGCGGTTGGCTATTGGTTGTTGGCGGTTGGCTTTTGGCGGTTGGTTGTTGGCGGTTGGTTATTGGTAGCCGAAGCGGCGGAGTTTCATTTCGTCTTCCCGCCAGTTTTTGGTTACCTTGACGTGGAGCTCCAGAAAGACCTTCTTGCCCAGGAAGACTTCGATGTCTTTTCGGGCGTCGGTCCCGACTTTTTTCAGCGCCTTCCCCTGATGGCCGATAAGGATACCTTTCTGGGTTTCACGGGCCACATGGATTACACACCGGATATGGTCCATTTGGGCACCTTCCTTGTAGGACTCCACTTCCACCTCCACCGAATAAGGAATCTCTTTCTGGTAGTTCAGAAGGATCTTCTCACGGACCATCTCGGCCACAAAAAACCTAACGGGGCGGTCGGTCACCTCGTCCTTGGGGAAATAGGGCGGGGATTCGGGCATCAGTTCGAGGACCTTGACAAATACCTCGGGCACATTGAATCCGGTCAGGGCTGAGATGGGCAGGACCATCCATCCGGGATGGGCCTGCTTCCACTGTTCGCATTTGGCCACGACACGGTCCTGGGTGCCCAGGTCGATCTTGTTGATCAACACCATGACGGGGGTTCCCATTCCCCCGATTTTCTCCAGCATGCCGGGCTCATCAAAGTCCTTGTCCAACTCCGTCAGCAGGATGAACAGGTCGGCATCCTCCAGGGTGCTGCGCACAGAGCGCATCATCTGCTCCTGCAGCTTGTAATTGGGCTGGCTGATGACCCCCGGCGTATCCGAAAAAACCACCTGGTAATCCTCCCCGTTGGCGATGCCCATGATGCGGTGGCGGGTGGTTTGCGCCTTAGGGGTGATGATGGCCAGCTTCTCCCCCAGGATGGCATTCAGGAGGGTGGACTTTCCGGCGTTGGGGTTGCCGAGGATGTTTACGAAGCCTGCCTTGTGCATGGTTGTTTTGTCTTTGAAGGGATTAACCCGCAAAGTTAGCCCTTTTCCGCAAAATTATTTCCAAAGATTTGGTAAGTCGTGGTTTATTCCCTATTTTTGCATCCTGAATAACACAGAGTGCGGGGTGGAGCAGAGGTAGCTCGTCGGGCTCATAACCCGAAGGTCATAGGTTCGAATCCTATCCCCGCTACAAGGAAACCCTGTCCATCGAACGATGGACAGGGTTTTCCCATTTAAAAAGGGGCCACATTCGGGCAGTGGGTTCCGGCATTCAGCAAAGCATACCATGCCGGACCCATCCCCGCCGCGGGCAACTCCCCGAAAATCACAACTTCCTAAGGTCTTAGGTAACGCCCCACCGACCGTTTTTCCTCCTCGCTGGCCAGTTCGTTCATGTACTTTCGCACGATGGGGGGCGGTTCCTCCCCGAATGGCACGAAGATCAGGGCGGCGCTGTTCATGCAGAAACGCAGCCCGGTGGGCGGGGGTCCGTCATCAAATACGTGCCCCAGGTGGGATCCGCTGGCGGAGTCGATCACCTCGGTGCGGACCATGCCGTGGGAGCTATCCGTGCGGTAATAAACGGAGCCCGGGGTGATGGGAGCGTAGAAGCTGGGCCAGCCGCAGCCCGAATCGAACTTGGTGTCGGCTGCGAACAATGGCTGCCCCGTGGCGGCCGAGTAATATATTCCTGACTCCTTCGAGTCGTGATACCTGCCCGTGAAAGCCCTTTCGGTGCCCGCCAGGCGAAGGATCCGGAACTGTATGGGGTCGAGCAATTCCCTCCAGGCCTCTTCGGAGCGCTGCACGGGATACTTGCCCGGGTCGTTGTCCCTGATGTTGACGGTCATGTTTCGGTGCTGGTTTTGGCCCATGACAAGGATGGGGATGGCCATCAGCCACAGGATGACGTGATGGCGAAGGCCCGGCAGGCTTCGAAGCCAGCAAACTTTTGAAAACAATCCGTGTTTCATGGGTGTTGATAGAAAAATAGGTGAATTATTAAGATTTTTTAAGGCCCAGGCCTTTGCTATGTAGAACGATTTTAAATAACTTTGTGTTCAATGAAAAATCTATAAAACCAGAAATGATGAAAGCTTTATTTTCCATACTGTTTGCCACCATGCTGATGCTTCCAGCCGGTAAGGCTTTGGCTGCCGGCCAGGACGACAATCCCGGGGAGGCCACCTTCCGCGTATTGGGCAACTGCGGCATGTGCAAGGACCGCATCGAAAAGGCCGCCTACAGCGTCCGGGGGGTGCGTTCGGCATCGTGGGACCAGCAGGCGCAGCAGCTGACGGTCACCTGGCGGCCGGACCGGGCCGATCAGGAGGGCATCGAACGGGCTGTGGCCAGGGTGGGTCACGATACCGAGAACTTTCTGACCGATGATGAAACCCATGCCAATCTGCACGCTTGCTGCATCTATGAAAGGGATCCGGAGCTGCTGAAGAAGAACCGCCGGCACGACGAAAAGTAGCCGGCTGGTCAATGAACCAGATCCGGCGGAAATAATGTATTTTTGCCACAGTGATTCAAACCATCCGACAGACCACCGCCCTGCTCCTTGCGGCCTTTTTTCTTGTCTCCTTTACCGGGATGAGGCTGTTGGTGCATCACTGCATGGGCTGTGACACCACCGGCATCGTTTTTGCGGCGGCACAGCCGGACTGCTGCGGCCATGCCGGGAAGGCCGACCCCATGGATGGAGCTGGCGAAACCGCCTGCTGTGCCTTGCCGGGACCGGCAGCTGAACCTCCTGCCTGCGGGTTGAACGGGCCGGACGGATGCTGCCGGATCGAGGTGGTGTACCTGAAAAACGATGCGGAGCTGGCCTCCGAACGCCCGGTGGTCCGGGTGGAAGCCCCCGCCCTGGTGGTATTGCATGCCCTCGCTTCAGGCGAAGGCCTGTTGACCGACAGGGAGCCGGAGTCTTTATCCGGTACTTCCAAAACAGACCCCCCGCCCCGCCTCACGGGACGGGAGTTCATCCTCTTTTCCCACCATCTGAAGATCGCCTCCTGACTTTTTAACGGACCCAACAACGACCTGCCGGCAAAGCCACCATGCATCCTGCATGCCCGGCCAATGGCAGCATCCATTGTGTACCATTAAAAAGCTTCAAACATGTCTTTTATTCAATTCTTTGTTGCCCGGCAACGGTCTGTTGTTCAGATCGCCGCGATTGTATTTCTCCTGTTTTTACAGGCCATTCCCGCCAGGGGACAATCTTCCGGATACCTCAGGGGCAAGGTGATGGAGAGGGAAACCCAGGGGAATCACGAACACCTGCAGCCCCTGGCCGGGGCCAATGTGTTCTGGCTGGGAACCACCCAGGGGGTGGCCACCGGTGCGGATGGAACCTTCCGGCTGGCCCTGCCCTCCCGCCTGCCCCACCAGTTGGTGGTCAGTTACATCGGCTACGAAAGCGACACCCTGATGATCACCACTGCACAAGAGTCGGTGGAGGTGATCCTGTCGGCCACCCGGGAACTGAACGAGGTGGTGGTGGCCGGCAGGCGCCCGGGCACCCATGTGTCTTCCCTGGAGCCCATCATGACCCAGGTAATCACTTCCACCGAGCTGCAACGGGCCGCCTGCTGCAACCTCAGCGAGGCGTTCGAAACCAACGCTTCGATCGACGTGTCATACAGTGACGCGGTATCGGGAGCCCAACAGATACAGATGCTGGGCCTTGCCGGGACCTACAGCCAGATCATGACCGAGAACATGCCCACGATCCGCGGACTGGGTCAGCCGTTCGGGCTGGGGTTCATCCCGGGCCCGTGGATGGAGTCCATCCAGATCTCCAAAGGCTCGGCCAGCGTGATCAACGGTTACGAGTCCATCACGGGACAGATCAACGTGGAGCTCAAGAAGCCCGAGGGACCCGAACGGTTTTATTACAATTTTTACGCGAACGACTTTGGCAGGCTGGAGAGCTCCGTTCTGGGGGCGGTGGACCTCAGCCCGCTGTGGAGCACCATGGTCATGGCCCACGGGGAGTTCATGAACAACCAGATCGACCACAGCCACAATGCCTTCCTGGACCATCCGATGATGAAAAAATACAACATCCTCAACCGTTACCGCTACGACCGCCCCGGGGTGATGGAGTCGCAGTTTGGCTTCCGGGTGCTGAAGGAGGAACGCCAGGGGGGACAGGTCGCCTTTTTCGAGAACGGGGAGAACTGGGGCTCGGACAGCTATTTCGGTTTCGGGGTGAACACCAGCCGCTACGAGGCGTTTGCCAAAACGGGTTTCTTCTTCCGGGGCCTGCCCGATGCCAGCCTGGGGACCCAGCTCAGCTTCACCCACCACAGCGTGGCATCCCATTACGGACAGCGGCCATACGACGGCACCCAGAATTCATTTTACGCCAACATCCTGTTTGAGAACAGCCTGGGACATCCAGACCACCGCTTCACCACGGGAATCAGCTACCTGCTGGACGATTACAGCGAATCCCTCAGCGACTCGCTGTTTGCACGCAGGGAATCGGTGCCGGGCGCCTTTTTCCAATACACCTACCAGCTGCCTGAGCGGCTGACCCTGAGCGGCGGGCTGCGGCTGGATTTTCATAACCTGTTCGGCACGTTCTTTACCCCGCGATTTCACCTGCGCTATGCGATCGATGAGCGCACCACCTTCAGGGCCTCGGCCGGGAAAGGCTACCGCATCCCCAACCCGGTCGCCGAAAACACCGGGCTGCTGGTCAGCAGCAAACGATTCAGGGTCCTGGAGGACCTCCTGCCCGAACAGGCCTGGAATGCCGGGGGCAGTCTCACCCGCCACCTGATGCTGTTCGGCCGCGATGCCTCCCTGGCGGCCGAGGTGTACCGCACCACGTTCGTGAACCAGCTTGTCGTGGATGTGGATACCGACTACCGTGAGGCCCGCTTCTACAACCTGAACGGGCGGTCTTTTGCCAACAACTACCAGCTGGAGTTCAGCTTCGAACCTTTCCTGTTCTTTGAAGTGACCGCGGCCCTGCGCTATTCCGATGTGCAGATGACCATCCGGGAGGAGTTGCTTGCCAAGCCTTTCGTGAACCGATACCGGGGTTTGCTCACCGGCTCCTACGCCACCCGCAACAACCGCTGGCAGATCGATGCCACGGCCCAGTTCAACGGTCCCGGCCGCATCCCGGTGATCGCCAACCACACCGATGCCTTCCATTTCCCGGAGGCCTCGCCGGCCCATGTCCTGCTGCTGGCCCAGGTGACCTACCGCTGGCGCAATCTCGACATTTACCTGGGGGGGGAGAACCTGACCGGCTTCCGGCAGGAGCATCCCATCATCGACCCGGGCAACCCCTTCGGGGAACATTTTGACGGGAGCATGATCTGGGGACCCCTCACCGGGCGCATGTTTTACATGGGGTTGAGGTTCAGTATCGACAGGGGGTAAATTTTTTCCAACAGGATGAAGGAAATGTTTTTTTTTCTAACTTGCACCCCATAATAAGCTCCCCTTAAAACAACATGATGCCATGAAGAAAATTGCCATTCTTTCCTTTATCCTGCTGGTAAGCGTGCCGGCATTGCTGGCCCAGCGCGATCCGGGCACCGGACCGGCCCCGCTTTCGGCCATGCAGACCAATGCCTCCATCCTCCCCGTAGACGGCACGACCACCTCGGCGGCCGACCTGGTGGAAGCCTTGTTAGGGCCGGATGTGCCCTACACCATCCTCAATGCCAGTTTCTTTCAGGGACTGGACAGTGAGAACCAGCCTGTTTCCGCGGCCGGCCTGTTTCGTGATGGTTTGCAGGCTGGTCTTGGACTCCGGGGCGGGGTGGTCATGAGCAGCGGCCTGATCCACCATCCCTTTGTGGAGAACGCGATCAATGCCCAGCATGGACTTCCCGGCGATCCGGACCTGGATGCCATCAGCACGGCACCCGACGGAACGTTCGATGCCGCCGTGCTGGAGTTCCAGTTCACGGCCCAGGGCGACCTCTGGCCCCTGAGAATCGTTTTTGGGTCATTTGAACAATCCAACGCCATCATCGACTATGATGATGCCTTCGCCCTCTTTGTGAACGGGACCAATGTGGCCCTGATCCCGGGTACAGCCGACGCGATGACCGTGAACAATTTCGGTCCGGCGGTCAACGAAGACTTCTTCATTGACGGCAGTGACAGCCCCGGCAACGAGCTGGGCTGGCACACCACCCCTATGGGGATCGATGTGCCTTTGGTGGCAGGGCAGACCTATACGGTCAAACTCGCGATTGCCGACGGCGACGACACGCTGGTGGACTCTTTTATTTTCCTGCAATCTCCCCACTACCCGCCCGTGCCGCTCTCCGGCTGGGGCCTTTACCTTGCCCTGGGCCTGATTCTCGCAGGCGCCGTCTTCATGGCACGCCGCTGGATGTAAGACGAGGAACGCAGCACGAAAGACCGGACATTAAAGGCGGGGAATCAAATGACCCGCCCCATCTCCTTCGCTTTAATCTTTTTTAAGCCCCGGGCCCCCGCCCGGGGCTTTTTTGTCCTCCCGTATTTTTTTGCCCGGCCTTTGCCATGGTCCAGAATTTCCCCTATATTAAGGGGGCGGGTTTTGATTAAAAACCAATCATTTTCCAAGGAGAAGGATCATGAACGGCAAGGTGCTGGGCAAGGTGCGCATCCTGGCCGATGCGGCCAAGTACGATGTGTCCTGCTCCTCCAGCGGCAGCCGCCGCAGCAGGGGAGACGGCCTGGGCCATGCCGTGCATGCCGGGGTGTGCCATTCCTTCACGGAGGACGGCCGCTGCATCTCCCTGCTCAAGATCCTCTATACCAACCACTGCATCTACGACTGCGCCTACTGTGTGAACCGCCGCAGCAACGACGTGCCCCGCAGCGCCTTCACCGTGAAGGAACTGGTGGACCTCACCCTGAATTTCTACCGGCGCAATTACATCGAGGGACTTTTCCTCAGCTCCGGGGTGGTCGTGAGCCCGGACCACACCATGGAACGCCTGGTGGCCGTGGCGCGGACCCTGAGGCAGGAGCACCGCTTCCACGGCTACATCCACCTGAAGGCCATCCCGGGGGCCTCCCCCGGCCTCGTGGCAGAGGCCGGGCTATGGGCCGACCGCATCAGCGTGAACATCGAGATCCCGTCCGAATCCAGCCTGAAGCTGCTGGCGCCAGAGAAGGACTATCCCAGTGTGTACAGCCCCATGAACCAGATCCGGCAGGGCATCCTGGAAAGCCGGGAGGAGCGGCGCAAATACAAAAAGGCACCCCGCTTTGCCCCGGCCGGACAAAGCACCCAGCTGGTGGTCGGGGCCAGTCCGGAAACCGACTTCGGCATCCTGAAGCTGGCCGCCGGCCTGTACGGGGAACAGCAGCTCAAAAGGGTGTACTATTCCGGCTTCGTGCCCGTGAACCCCGGCGACAGCCGCCTGCCCGTCCTGCAGAAGCCGCCCCTGCTGCGGGAGAACCGCCTCTACCAGGCCGACTGGCTGATGCGCTTCTACCACTTTCGTTACGACGAGATCCTGGATGAACAGCACCTGTCGCTCGATCCCCACATGGATCCCAAGCTGGCCTTCGCCCTGCGCAATCCCCAGCAGTTCCCGGTCGACCTGAACAGGGCCCCTTACGAAATGATCCTGCGCGTGCCCGGCATCGGGGTGCGCTCCGCCCGGCTGATCGTGGCCAACCGCCGTTTCGGCAGTGTGACCTTCACCCACCTCAGGCGCATGGGGGTGGCGCTGAACCGGGCCCGCTACTTCATCCTGTGCCGGGAACTGCCCCCCGCTGCGGCCTCCCTGCCACCGGAACAGATCCGGCGCAAACTGCTGACAAATAAAAAGGAACCCGCCAACCAACTGGTATTGGCTTTCGGCGATTAGCCTTTGGCCAACCACCAACAACCAACAACCAACAACCAATGCCCACCTACACTTACGACGGCACTTTCGAAGGCTTCCTCACGGTGGTGTTCCGGGCCTTCGCCGGCCGGCAGCGCCCCGAAGCCATCCTGGCAGAACGCCCGGGCGTGCAGATGCCCCTGGGAGACCTCTTGCCCATCCGACGAAACGACACCCAGGCCCGGCGGGTGTGGGAGGGGCTGGAACAGAAAACAAGCATGAAAAATGCCCGGCTGGTGCACGTGGCTTTCCTGGCGCAGGAGCCGCAAACCGAGATGCTGCTGTGGCAGTACCTGGAAAAGGTGTTTCGTGGAGGGGACCCCGGGTACCACCTGAACCTGCTCGATGAAACCGTGTTCCGGCTGGTGCAGATGGCCCGGCGGGTGAAGCTTGAAGTGCACCGTTTCCACGGGCTGGTGCGCTTTCAGAAGACGGCCGACGGCATGTACTTCGCCCCGGTGGCGCCCGACCACGACATCCTTCGTTTGCTGGCCCGGCATTTCAGGAACCGTTACGGGGGACAGAAGTGGGTGATCTACGACACCCGCAGACAGTATGGCATCTATTACGATACCTTGGCGGTCAGGGAGATCGTCCTGGAGAACCACCGCATCGACCTGCGCAGCGGCAACCTGGCCACCGGGGTCCGCGACCTGGACGAGGATTTTTATTGCCGGCTCTGGCAGGGCTACTACGATGCCGTCAACATCCTGGAGCGCCGCAACCACCGGCAGATGCGCCGCGCCATGCCGGTCCGTTACTGGAAGTACCTGCCCGAGAAAAGCAGGAGGGGGGACTGAGATCGTCCCGCCAACGGGCATAATTTGGTCCGTGGCTTTCGGGGTTTGCCCCAAATCCCTTATTTTTGATTTTTCGTCGGACGGGCCAGGCGCCCCCGGCGGCAGCAACCACCCAACAGCCCGTGCCATGGAACAGCAACCCTGGGTCGACAGATTCCTGATATGGCGGCAGAAGCACATCAGCGACCGGAACTTCACCCTGGTCCTGTGTGTGGTCATCGGCTTGCTGGCCTCCATCGCGGCGGTTATCCTGAAGACCTCGGTGCACTACCTGGAGGCCTGGGTGCGGAACATCCCGGCCAGGCACATGGAAAATTACTTCTTCCTGGTGTTCCCCCTGATCGGCATCCTGATCACCGTCTTTTACGTGCGCACCTTCGTCAGGGACGACATCAGCCACGGGGTCACCCGCATTCTGTATGCCATTTCACGCAACAAGGGGGTGATGAAGCTGCACAACACCTATTCTTCCATCATCGCCTGCACGTTTACCGGCGGGCTGGGCGGGTCGGTGGGGATGGAGGCACCCATCGTGTCGACCGGGGCGGCCATCGGCTCCAACGTGGCCCAGGCGGTCAGGTTCGGGCACAAGCGCAGCGCCATGCTCATCGGCTGCGGGGCCGCCGCCGCCATTGCCGCCATCTTCAAAGCCCCCATCGCCGGTTTGATCTTCGCCCTGGAGGTGCTCATGCTCGATTTAACAGTAGCCTCCATCATCCCGTTGCTGTTCGCCACCGTCACGGCGGCCATTTTCTCGGCCCTCTTCCTGGGGGAACAGGTGGAGTTTTATTTCACACTCAGGGACGCCTTCAATTACGGGTCGGTGCCCTTTTATGTGGCCCTGGGGGTGGTGACGGGACTGGTGTCGCTGTATTTTTCCTGGATGAACGGCCGGGTGGAGAACCGGATCAAGAAAATCACCACGCCCTACAAGCGGGCCCTGGTCGGCGGCACCGTCCTGGGGGTGCTCATTTTCCTTTTTCCCCCGCTCTTCGGGGAAGGCTATTTCACCATGCGCAGCATGCTGTCGGGTCAGCCGGAAAACCTTCTGCTGGAGAGTCCCTTCGGCCACCTGGTGGACGACAGCGGGCTGCTGTTCATCGGTTTCCTGATCATGGTGCTCTTCTTCAAGGCCATCGCCACCAGCCTGACCACCGGGGCGGGCGGCATCGGGGGGGTGTTTGCCCCCAGCCTCTTCATGGGCGGCATCACCGGTTTCGTGTTTTCCAGGCTGGTCAACCTGTTCAGCGGCTTCCGCATTTCCGAATACAATTTTTCCCTGGTGGGCATGGCCGGCCTCATCGCCGGCGTGATCCATGCCCCGCTCACGGCCATCTTCCTGATCGCAGAGATCACCGGGGGCTACCAACTGTTCATCCCCCTGATCATCACCTCGTCCATTTCCTACCTGACCGTGTTCTACTTCCAGCCGCACTCCCTCTACACCAAGAAGCTGGCAGAAAAGGGAGAGCTGCTTACCCATCATAAGGACCAGGCCGTGCTGACCCTGCTGAATGTGGAATCGGTGGTCGAAACCAACCTCCATACCGTATCGCCCGACCAGACCCTGGGCGACCTGGTGCAGGTGATCGCCCGTTCCCCCCGCAATATTTTTCCCGTGGTGACCCGCGAAAACGATTTCCTGGGGATCGTGACCCTGGACGATGTGCGGGAGATCATGTTCGACCGCAGCAAATACGACGAGCTGACGGTCCGCAAGCTGATGTTCCAGCCCCGTGCGACGGTCAGCCCGGACGAGCCCATGGAATCGGTCATGAAGAAGTTCCGCGATTCCGGGTTGTGGAATATGGCTGTCGTGGACAAAGGCAAATACAGGGGCTATGTGTCCCGGTCCAATGTGTTCAACGTCTACCGCAAGATGCTGATCGAATTTTCGGAGGACTGATCCATGAAAGTGACCAGGAACAAATACTGGGAACAGCTGCGCCCCGTGGTGAAGAGCCTTCCGGCCGCCCCGGGGGTTTACCAGTATTACGACGAGAGGGGAACCATCCTTTATGTGGGCAAGGCCAAGAACCTGCGCAAAAGGGTGGCGTCCTACTTCAACAGGGACCAGTCTGAGAGCGGCAAGGTGCGGTTGATGGTGCGCCGCATTGCCGAGATCCGCCACATCGTGGTCGGCAGCGAACTGGATGCCCTTTTGCTGGAGAACAACCTGATCAAGAAATACCAGCCGCGTTACAACGTGATGCTGAAGGACGACAAGACGTTTCCCTGGATCTGCATCAAGAACGAACCTTTCCCGCGCATCTTTCCCACCCGCAACCTGGTGCGTGACGGCAGCACTTACTTTGGCCCTTACGCCTCGGTGCGCATGATGCACACCCTGCTGGAGCTGATCCGCCAGTTGTTTCAGTACCGCACCTGCCGCCTCAGGCTCAGCCCGGAAAACATCCGCGCGGGCAAGTTCAAACGCTGCCTGGAGTACCATATCGGTAATTGCAAGGCGCCCTGTGAAGGGCTTCAGGACGAGGCGGACTACCTGGAGACCATCGGACAGGTGGAAGACATTCTCCGGGGCAACCTGTCGAGGGTCATGGCCCGGCTGCGGCAGCTCATGAAGGACTATGCCGGACAACACGCCTTCGAGAAGGCCAATGTGGTCAAGGAGAAAATTGGCCTTCTGGAACGATTTCAAAGCAAGTCCATGGTGGTCAGTGCCCGCATCCACAATGTGGATGTATACAGCATCGTAAGTGATGCCGGGTCCGGCTATGTGAACTTCATCAAGGTGGTGAACGGGGCCGTGGTGCAATCCCATACGGTGGAGATCAAAAAGCAGCTGGATGAAAGCGACCGGGAGCTGCTGGAGGTGGCCATCACAGAATTGCGGCAGCGGCTGCAGAGCAATGCCACAGAGGTGGTGGTGCCCCTGAGACCCTCCCTGCCCATCCCGGAGGTGAAGTTCGTGGTGCCCCAGCGGGGCGACAAGAAAAAGCTCCTCGAGCTGAGCCAGCGCAACGCCACCTATTACCGCCTTGAGAAATACAAGCAAAAGGAGCTGGTCGACCCGGAACGTCATGCCCGCCGCATCCTGGAGAAGGCAAAAGAGGAGCTTCACCTGCCCCGGCTGCCGGTCCACATCGAATGCTTCGACAACAGCAACACCCAGGGCAGCTACCCGGTGGCTGCCATGGTGGTTTTTCGCCAGGGCCGGCCCAGCAAAAAGGAATACCGGCATTACAACATCAAAACGGTGGAGGGGCCCAATGATTATGCCTCCATGGAGGAGGTGGTTTTCCGGCGTTACAGGCGACTGATCGACGAGGGACAGGAGCTGCCGCAGCTGGTGGTGGTGGACGGGGGCAAGGGACAGTTAAGCTCCGCGGCCGCCGCCCTGAACCGGCTGGACCTGAGGCAAAAGCTGCCCGTTATAGGGATTGCAAAAAGGCTGGAGGAGATCTATTTTCCGGGAGACAGCGTTCCGCTATACATCGACAAAAAGTCTGAGACCCTCAGGCTGATACAGCATATGCGCGATGAGGCACACCGCTTCGGCATCACCCACCACCGCAGCCGTCGTGAAAAGGGCAGCCTGGCTTCCACCCTTCAGAACATCCCCGGGGTGGGCCCCAAAACCATACAGCTTTTGCTGCAGCAATTCCGGTCAGTGGCCGGCATCCGGCGCGCGGCGCCGGAGGAGTTGGCGGCAGCCGTCGGACCGGCAAAGGCCCGCAGGATCCTGGAGCATTTTTCTGCCGGTCCCGGCTAAAAAAAGCCCGTCGCGCACAGCTTTTTTTCCAATATGGTTTATATTTGCCTGTTATGGGAACAGGAATCTTAAACGGGGTGTAAATCAAATTCAAAAGACATGAAGGGTAAACTGACCAGAAGGAAATTCATCGGCAACACCGCCATGGCCACTGCCGGATTCACCATCGTGCCGAGCACGGTGGTTAGCGGGCTGGGGCACAAGGCCCCGTCCGACAAACTGAATATCGCCGGGGTGGGCGTGGGCGGACGCGGCTTTGCCGTGCTGCGGCAAATGGAAGCCGAGAACATCGTGGCCGTCTGCGATGTGGACTGGCGTTACAGCCAGCGTTGTTTCGATCATTTTTCGGGGGCCCGAAAGTACTGGGACTGGCGCCGCATGTTCGACGAAATGGGCGACAGCATCGATGCGGTCATGGTGGCCACATCGGACCATACCCATGCGGCCATTGCCGCCCATGCCATCGCCATGGGCAAGCATGTCTATGTGGAGAAGCCGCTCACCCATACGGTCTATGAATCGCGGTTGCTGACCCGCCTTGCCGAACATTACCAGGTGGCCACCCAGATGGGCAACCAGGGGTCTTCGGGCGAGGACGTCAGCCTGATCTGCGAATGGCTCTGGAACGATGAGATCGGGGAGGTGACCAAAGTGGAGGCCTTCACCGACCGGCCCATCTGGCCGCAGGGCCTGCCGCGGCCGAAGGAGGTACAGGCGGTGCCTGACACGATGAACTGGGACCTGTTCATCGGTCCCGCCCCCATGAGGCCTTACCATGAGATTTACACACCCTGGAACTTCAGGGGTTGGTGGGACTTCGGGACAGGGGCGCTGGGAGATATGGCGTGCCACATCCTGCACCCGGTGTTCAAGGGACTGAAGCTGGGCTACCCGGCACGGGCCCAGGGAAGCTCGACCCTGCTGCTGCTCGACTCGGCCCCCAACGCCCAGAAGGCGCGGATGGTGTTTCCTGCAAGGCCGGCCCATCCGGATTCTAAAATCGGCTTTCCCGAAGTGGAGGTCGACTGGTATGATGGCGGGCTGCGTCCGCTGATGCCTGAAGGCTGGCCCGAAGGCAGGGACATGAACGATGCCGGAGGGGGGGTGATCTTCCACGGCACAAAAGACAAGCTCATCTGTGGCTGTTACGGACTGAGACCCTGGCTGCTGTCGGGCCGTGTTCCCGAGGCACCCAAAAAGCTTCGCCGGGTGGAGCTTGGTCATTATATGGACTGGATCCGTGCCTGCAAGGAAAGCCCGGAGAACCGGCTGGAAACCGCCTCTTCATTTAAGGAGGCCGGACCATTCAACGAGATGGTCGTGATGGGCGTGCTGGCAGTGCGCCTGCAGGAATTGCACAAGGAGCTGGAATGGGACGGAGAGAAGATGGCGTTCACCAATATTTCGGACGACGAGACCCTGCGCATCGTGATCGAGGACGGCTTCGACATCACCGACGGGCATCCGACATTCGATAAAACGATGACCGATCCGATCAATGCCAAAGCCTTTGCCAGCGAGCTGATCCGGCACACTTACCGGGATGGGTGGGATCTGCCGCCCATGCCGTAACGGGATCCAGGCAGGTACGGGCCGGGCCCTGTAAAACACCCGGTACCCGGCTTCGGACAGTACTTATATGTTTCACAAATAAACCAACCCAACGATGAAAATCATGAAATCATTACGGAACATGACTGCCCTGCTGGTGGTCGCCGGCATGGCGCTGACCGCCTGCGGCCCCCGGCCACAGCAGGAGGAGCAGGAAGAAGAACTGCCCATCAACACCCTCAGCCAGCAGGAGATCGACGAAGGTTTTTTCCTGCTTTTTGACGGAGAGACATTCGATGGCTGGCGCGGCTACAACCGGGAAGCCTTTCCGGAGGCCGGATGGGTGATCGAGGACGGCGTTCTGAAAGTGCTCGGGGCCGGAACCGGTGAGGCCGGCGGACAAGGAGGGGACATCATTTACGATCAGAAGTTCCTGGACTTTCACCTGAAGATGGAATGGAAGGTATCTCCCGCCGGGAATAGCGGCATTTTTTACCTGGCCCAGGAGGTCGAGGGCGAACCCATCTGGAAGTCGGCGCCTGAAATGCAGGTTCTTTGCAACGAGGGGCATGTCGATGCCATGCTGGGAGAGGACGGCAACCGCATGGCCGGCTCGCTCTACGACCTGGTCCCTGCCAAACCCCAGAATGCCCATCCCACGGGAGAATGGAACCAGGTGGAGGTCATCGTCTTCAAAGGCACGGTGATCCACCGCATGAACGGGGAGAATGTTGTGGAATACCACCTGGGTACCCCTGACTGGGAGCGCAAGGTGGCCGGCAGCAAGTTCGCCGAATTCCCCTGGTTCGGAAAGTACGAGCCCGGATACATCGGACTGCAGGACCACGGCGACGACGTGTGGTTCCGCAACATCCGGCTCAAGGAGTTGTAGCCCGGGACGATGCATTTCGTGAAAAGCCCATCGCGCAGCCTTGCGCGATGGGCTTTTCTTACGGGAATGACGTGGCCGTGGATGTGCCTTAATAGTTCTTTGCCGGATACTGGTCCTCCCACCACTCGGGCTGGTCTTTCAGGTACTTGTCCCACCAGGCCATGATGGCATTATGCCATTGGATGCGTTTGGAGTAGGTCACGATGTGGTGGTCTTCTCCCTTGACCAGGATGAGCTCCACGGGACGGTCCAGCATCTTCAGCGCGGTGAACAGCTGGATGCTCTCTCCCGGAGGCACGTTGGTGTCGCTGTCGCCCGTCAGCAGCAATAGCGGGGTGGTGATTTTGTCTGCCCGGAACAGCGGGCTTTGGTCCACATAGATCTCGGGGCTGTTCCAGGGGAAGCTCCCGGCAGAGGCCTCGGCACTGTAGGAATATCCCCAGTAACCTTCCCCCCAGTAGCTGGAAATGGAGCTGATCCCCGCATGGGAGATGGCGGCCGCAAACAGGTCGGTACGGGTCATCAGCAGCATGGTCATGAAGCCCCCGTATGAGGCCCCGGCGCACCCGACCCTGGATCCGTCCACAAAGGGATGGGCCTGCAAAAAGGCCCGGGTGCCTTCGATGATCTCATCGGCCACGGTGATGCCCCAGTTGTTCACATGGGCGGCGGAGAATTCCTGTCCGAAGCCGGTGGCCCCGCTGGGCTGCAACACATAGACCACATAGCCGTTGCCGGCCCACAGGTTGAACGGGTACCGCCCCCCGAAGGTCCGGCCCACGGGCGTGGTGCCTCCGTAATAGTAAACGATCATGGGGTATTGGCGTTCCGGGTCGAATCCCGGAGGCAGGTAGTAACGCCCTTTGATTTCCACCCCGGTCGAGGCGGTAAAATCCCAGTTGCCCGTTTCTCCAAGTGCCACATGGCGAAAAGCCTCTCCTTCCGTGTCCTCAAGAACCCTGCTGCGCTCGTTGGACAGGTTCATCACATAGGCTTTGCGCGGGGCGTTCGTCTGGTTGCCCAGGAAGGTCATCAGGGGAGCATGGGCGGCAAGGCCCATGCCCGAGGCATAATCCACCCCGGTCTGCACCAGGCTGAACCGGTCGCGGCGGGGGTCGTAGCGGTAGATGCGCTGGTAGTCCTCGTCCACCGTCAGGATATACACCTGGTTGCTTTGCGCATGCCAGCGCACCGAGGACACCGAGGGGGCGAATTCCAGGGTAAAGCAACGTGCGGTGCGTGTCTGCAGGTCATAAACATAGGCCTGGGTATCGTAATTGTTGGGGATGGTCCCCTCCGGGACGTTCTCCCCGGCCCCGCCAAAGGCGGAGGGGCCGCCGGTGGCCAGCAATTTCGTGCCGTCGGGGGAGAAGGAGGCGGAAACCGCCCACTGCTGATCCTTCAGCAGGGTGTCGACCTGCAGGGTCTCCAGATCGAGCAGCATGAGGTCCTGTTTGACGTAGGGGCGTTCCTGGTAGTCGGGTCTTGACTGGCTGATCAAAAGGGTCTTGTTGTCGGGGCTGATGTCTTCCAGGCTGGTGGTCCGGCTCCCGTGTGTCAGGCGGGTGCGGATCCCGGTGGCCACGTCCAGGTGGTACAGAAAGCTGCGGTTTCGCCAGTGGCCGGGACGGTCCTGCATGCCCAGCACCTGACGCATGGTGGCATCGGTGCCGGAACCATCCTCCCGGATCGAATAGATGATAAACGACTCGTCGGGCGACCAGCTGAACCCGCCCATCTTGTCCACATCCTCCAGGATCACCTTTTGCTCCCCGGTTTCCATGTGGTGCCAGTGGATGGTGGTCTTGCCCTCGCGGGTGCTTGTGTAGGAAACGGCATTGCTTTTGGGGAGCCAGGACACCCTTGAGGCCCTTGAGTGGCGAAAAGAATGGACTGTTTGCCCGTCGCTGAAACGCCGGATCTCGGTCCAGCGTTCCGACTGGTCGGAAGGGGGAAGGGAGCGGCTGAAGCTGATGGCATACAGGCTGCCGTCGGAGGAGGGATCCACCCCGGTGACCTTGAGTCCGTCCATGATGTGGCTGATGTTCTTGATGTTGGCAGGATCCAGTTTGGGTGCCAGGTCGGTTGTCTTGAATGGGTCCTTCACCTCCAGGTTGGCCATGACTTTCCAGCCGAGGCCTTCCCCCGGCGGACGCAAGGTCTTGATCACCAGCAGGTGGGTTCCCCGATCCAGCTTCAATTCCTGGGATACTTTCCCGATGGTGTTCTCTTCCTTCTCCACGCTGGCCTTGGTGCCGATGCGCCGGCCGTTCAGGTAGGCTTCCAGCATGTAGGGACTTTTGATCTCCAGCTGGGTTTTGACCCAGCGGTCGGCCCGGATATAAGTGGCCAGGTAAGCCAGTTGTGGCCTGGCGGGGCTGTCTTCCCCATCCAGGATCACATAGCCGTTCTCATCGGTGGAACCCGGCACCCACGTCCTTTCCAGTCCGCCGGTCCATGGGAGAACCTTCCCCTCTTCCGGGAAATAATCCGCCAGATCGAAAAAATCGAAGCCCAGCAGGTCTCGGTCCGAAAAGGCCTTGCCCTGGGTGTTTTCCACCTCGTGGAAAACCGGATAGTTGACATCCACCGGCTGGATAACCAGCCAGGCGGGAATTACCATCTTCTCTTCAGCCCTGGCAAATCCGGAGGCCATGCAAATCACAAGCAGGAAAACAAACAGACGTCTCATGGTGTTGGTATTTAGAAGGTGAATGATGCAATAAGGGGGTAAAAATACCAATTTTGGGGTATTCGGCGGCTTTTTGTTTCTTCCCCATGTGCCAAAATATGTTTAATTTTGGGGCTTATTTAAGTCGTTATTAATGAACTATATAAAACTTCCCTACAGCAATGGAAAGAGACCACCGGATTTTTGATTTGATCGGGCAGGAACGCGACCGCCAGATGCATGGCGTCGAACTGATTGCCTCGGAGAACTTCGTCAGCGACCAGGTCATGGAGGCCATGGGGAGCGTGATGACCAACAAATATGCAGAGGGCTATCCCGGCCGGCGCTACTATGGCGGCTGCCAGATCGTGGACCAATCAGAACAGCTGGCCATTGACAGGGCCAGGGAGTTGTTCGGTGCCGAATGGGCCAATGTGCAGCCCCACAGCGGGGCCCAGGCCAATGCGGCCGTTTTTCTGGCCTGCCTGCAGCCGGGGGATACCTTCATGGGCCTGGATCTGAGCCACGGCGGCCACCTGTCCCACGGCGCCCCGGTGAACCTCAGCGGCATCCTCTATCGTCCCGTCGCCTACGGCGTGAGCGAAGAAACCGGCACGATCGATTATGAGGAGATGGAGCGCATCGCCCTGAAGGAAAAGCCCCGGCTCATTGTGGCGGGGGCTTCGGCCTATCCGCGCGACTGGGACTATGCCCGCATGCGGGAAGTAGCCGACAAGGTGGGGGCCCTCCTGATGGCCGACATCGCCCATCCTGCCGGCCTCATTGCGGCCAAACTGCTCAACGATCCCCTGCCGCACTGCCACATCATCACCACCACCACGCACAAAACCCTCAGGGGACCGCGTGGGGGAATGATCTTGATGGGCAAGGACTTTGAGAATCCCTGGGGACTGAAAACCCCCAAGGGGGAGGTCAAAATGATGTCGGCCGTGCTGGACAGTGCTGTCTTCCCGGGAACCCAGGGCGGGCCACTGGAGCACGTGATCGCCGCCAAGGCGGTGGCCTTCGGGGAGGCGCTCAGTCCTTCCTGGAAGCAATACGGGGAGCAGGTCATGAAAAACGCCCAGGCCATGGCAAAGGCGTTCGTGGAAAGGGGCTACCACGTGACTTCCGGAGGAACTGACAACCATCTGATGCTGATCGACCTGCGTTCAAAATTTCCGGACATTACCGGCAAGAAGGTTGAAAACACCCTGGTGCGGGCAGACATCACCATCAACAAGAACATGGTGCCTTTCGACAGCCGCTCCCCGTTCCAGACCTCAGGCATCCGGATCGGCACCCCGGCCGTCACCACCAGGGGCCTCAAGGAAAAGGATGTGGTTTATATTGTGGAGCTGATCGACGAGGTCATTTCCCACATTGACGATGAGCAGGTGATCGAAGGGGTGCGCCGCAAGGTCAACGAGTTGATGGAGCAGTTCCCCCTGTTCTCCTACTAACCAAAGGCAGGCATGTGGTGGGCCCTGCCGGTCTTTCAGGCAGGTCCCACCCGCCCGCTTTCTCAAAGGCAAGCCCATGGCAAAGACACTGTTGCTGGCCCGGCATGGCAAATCTTCCTGGAATCAGCCCACGCAGCCCGATCATGAACGCACCCTACTCGATACCGGGGTGGAGCGAACCAGGTTGGTGGGGCAGTGGCTTGCGCGGCAGGAAATCATGCCCGGCCTGGTGGTTGCAAGTCATGCCGTAAGGGCCCTGGATACCGCGAGGTTGCTGGCAGAGGCGTTGGGTTATCCTCCCGGGGAGGTGCAGGTTGAGCCCGGCATATACCACCAGGGGGCCGAAGGAGTCTATGAGCTGCTCGTGACTTTGCCTGACGACAAGGACTGTGTGCTGCTGGTCGGGCACAACCCGGTCCTTACCCAGCTGGCCAACCTTTTCCTGAAAGAACCGGTCCAATACATGCCAACCACCGGGGTCGTCGGGGTCGGCTTCGACTGCGAAAAATGGGAAGAGATCCCTCTGGCCTCTCATAAAGTGCTGTTTCTGATCACCCCCAAGATGCTCAGGCCGTGAAAAAACCTGACCTGGTCAATCGGGAAATCAGCTGGTTGTCTTTTAACGACAGGGTCCTGCAGGAGGCGGCAGACGAGCGGGTTCCCCTTGTGGAACGGATGCGCTTTCTGGGCATCTACTCCAACAATCTGGATGAGTTTTTCCGTGTCAGGGTGGCCACCCTGCGGCGGCTGGCCGACATGGTCAAAAAGCACACGGTCGACCTGGACTTTGACCCGGAGGCGGTTCTGGCTAAGATCAACAAGATCTATCTGAAGCGACAGAAACGCTTCGACGGCATCCACCGGGAGCTGATCGGCAAGCTGGAAGAGGAAGGGATTTTCCTGCTCAACGAAAAGCAGCTTACCGGGGAGCAACAGGCATTCGTGGGCCGGTATTTCAGGGAGACGGTCCGTCCGGCCATCTTCCCGCTGATGGTGCGGAATCTCCGGCGCACTTCCTTCATCCGTGACCGGGCCATCTACCTGGCTGTCCGCCTGGCCCGTGCCGACGGCGGACGGCCGGACGACTTTGCCCTGATCAAGGTGCCGTCCCCGGCCCTCGACCGCTTCGTGATCCTGCCCGGTCCCTCCGGGCAGCATCATGTCATCCTGTTGGACGATGTGATCCGGTTTTGCCTTCCGGATATCTTTCCGATTTTCGACTTCGATGTGTTTGAGGCCTATACGGTGAAGCTGACCCGTGATGCGGAGCTGGACATCGACAATGACGTGTCGCGGAGTTTCGTGGAACGCCTTTCCGAGAGCCTCAGACAAAGGAAAAAAGGCCGGCCTGTCAGGTTCGTCTACGACCAGGACATGCCTTCCGCCCTGCTCGAGGTGCTATGCCGGCAATTAAAGATTTCCAAGCGGGATAATCTGGTCCCCGGGGGGCGGTACCATAACTTCCGGGATTTCATGGACTTTCCCAACCTGGGCGGTCCCCACCTGGAATACCCGTCCATGCCGGCCCTGCCGCATCGCGACCTGGAAGGCAGGCGCAGCATTCTGGACGTGGTCCGCAAGAAGGATGTCCTGCTGCATTTTCCTTACCAGTCGTTCAGGTACATCATTGACCTGCTCCGGGAGGCCTCCATCGACCCCCAGGTGGGCAGCATCAAAATGACCATTTACCGCGCCGCCAGGAACTCCCGCGTCATCAATGCCCTGATCAATGCCGCCCGCAACGGTAAAAATGTGACGGTTTTCATGGAGCTGCAGGCCCGGTTCGATGAACAGGCCAATATTTTCTGGGCCGAGAAACTGCAGGAGGAAGGGGTGAAAGTGATCCAGGGCATCCCCGGCATCAAGGTCCACGCCAAACTGATGTTGATCAAGCGCAAGGAAGGGAAACAGACCCGCTCTTATGCCAACATCGGAACAGGAAACTTCAATGAACAAACCGCCGGCAGGTATGCCGACGACAGCCTTCTGACAAGCGACCAGCGGATCACCCAGGAGGTGGATCGGGTGTTCGGCCTGTTCGAGAAAGCCGTCTATGCACCCGTCGGTTTCAAGCACCTGGTGGTGTCTCCCTACCGGACCAGGCGCTTTTACAACAGGCTGATATCGCAGGAAATCCGCAACGCACGGGAAGGCAAGTCCGCTGGCATCCTGTTGAAGATGAACTCCCTGGTCGACCCGGACATGGTACAGAAGCTATGCCAGGCAAGCCGGGCCGGGGTCAGCATCCGGCTGATCATCAGGGGCATTTGTGTGCTCGGAGCCGGGGCCTCCGGCAGCGACATCGGCGCCATCAGCATTGTGGACCGCTACCTGGAGCATTCCCGGGTATTTGTCTTCCACAATGCTGGGGAGGAGCGGGTCTTTATCTCTTCTGCCGATTTCATGACGCGCAACCTGGACTACCGGATCGAGGTGGGTTGCCCGGTTTTGGATCCCGGGCTGAAAAAAGAGTTGCTGGATATGCTGGAGATTCAATGGCGCGACAATGTCAAAGCCCGCATCCTGGACAGGGAGGGGGAGAACCGCTACCGCCATCAGGCTACGGGGAAGCCCCTCAGAAGTCAGTGGGCCATCTACGAATATTTCAGAAAACAAGCCATAACCATTTCAAATCCAGATGACCATGTTGCTGGCAGCCATTGACATAGGCACCAATGCCGTGCGGCTTTTTTTCTCCAATGTGTTTCGCCGCGAGGGGCGGATCATGGTGGAGAAGGCTTCCCTGGTCCGCATGCCCATCCGGCTGGGAGAGGATGTGTTTGTCAGTGGCCGCATATCCGGGGAGAAGACAGAAAAACTGGTGAAGACCATGCGGGCCTTTGCCCTGCTTATCGATGTCAACCAGCCGGCTGCCTACAGGGCCCTGGCCACCTCGGCCATGCGGGAGGCCAAAAACAGCCGGGAAGTGATCGAACGTGTGTTCGAAGAGTCTGGCATCCGGATCGAGGTGATTGACGGCCTGCAGGAAGCCTTGCTGGTCAGTGCATTCTCTGACCTGCGGCTGCCGGTCGAGAGGCCCTGCCACATGTTTATTGATGTGGGCGGTGGCAGCACCGAAATTAGCCTCCTTCAGGGAACCTCTGTCCTGGCCTCGGACTCCTTCCGCATCGGGACGGTGCGCTTGCTGAACAACAAGGTTCAGAAGAAGGAGTGGGTAACCATGAAGCGCTGGCTGAAGGGATACCGGGGCGCCTGGTCAGAGGTGGGCCTGATCGGGTCGGGCGGCAACATCAACAAACTGAACAAGCTTTACGGGAATCCCGCTTCCCATACCCTGACAAGGGAGCAACTGGAGTCCGGCCTGACCCATCTGGAGGGGTTCTCCCTGCACGACAGGATTCAGGAGTTGGGGCTGCGTCCGGACCGGGCGGATGTGATCGTGCCGGCCGGGCATATCTTCCGGTTCATCATGAAGCAGGTAAAGGCCGGGGAGATCTATGTGCCCAAGATAGGCCTGTCAGACGGAATCGTCCATACCCTTTTCCGGGACCTGTCCTGAGCCTGTGGGAGGCTTCTTATTTTTCGCGTATCTTTGTGTGAAGGAAACCCCAGACCAATAAATGGGGACAGAAAGCCATGTCTGAACAGGAAGCAATTGCACGGGAGCAGGAAAAGAAGGAGATCCTGAAGCGTTACAGGACGATGCTTTCCCATTGCCGGCCTTCCATCAGCAAGGAGGACCGCAAACGGATCCGTCTGGCGTTTAATTTTGCCGTTGAAGCGCATAAGAACCACCGGCGAAAAAGCGGGGAGCCCTATATCTACCATCCCATCGCCGTGGCCCAGATCGCCGTGGAGGAAATCGGACTGGGAGCCACCAGCGCGGTATGTTCCCTGCTGCACGATGTGGTGGAGGACACCGACTACACCCTGAGCGACATCAGGGATCATTTCGGGGAAGAGGTGGCCCGCATCATTGACGGGCTGACCAAGATATCGGACATTTTCGACCAGACCACTTCGGTGCAGGCGGAAAACTTCCGAAAAATGTTGCTGACCCTTTCGGATGATGTCCGGGTGATTCTCATCAAGCTCGCCGACAGGCTGCACAACATGCGCACCCTGGACTCCCTGCCGCCCCGGAAGCAGCTGAAGGTGGCCAATGAAACCCTGTACCTGTTTGCCCCCCTGGCCCACAGGATGGGTTTTCACGTGATCAAGAGCGAGCTGGAAGACCTGGCCATGAAGTATACCGAACCGGAGGCCTACCAGACCATATCCCAGAAACTGCAGGAATCCGAGGAGGAACGTAACCGCTTCATTTCATCGTTTACAGCCCCCATCAAGAAAGCCCTGCAGAAGGAAGACCTCAGTTTTCAGGTCCAGGCCAGGACCAAGTCCATCAAGTCCATCTGGGGCAAGATGGAGAAAAAGGGCATCACCTTTGAGGAGGTGTACGATATTTTTGCCATCCGCATTATCCTGGATATTCCGGAAGCCAGGGAAAGGGCCGATTGTTGGAAAGTATACTCCATCGTGACCGATATTTACCGTCCCAACCCCGACCGCCTGAGGGACTGGATATCCACCCCCAAGGCCAATGGATACGAATCCCTGCATACCACGGTCATGAGCCGTGCCGGGAAGTGGGTCGAGGTGCAGATCCGCACCCGCCGCATGGATGAGGTGGCGGAAAAGGGCTATGCCGCCCACTGGAAATACAAGGAGTCCAAGACCGGCGAAAGCGGCATCGATAAATGGCTGAGACGCATCCGGGAGATTCTCAAGACCTCGGAGGATGACGCCCTGGACTTCATCGATGATTTCAAACTGAACCTGTTCTCGGACGAGATATTCGTATTCACGCCCAAAGGCGAGTTGAGGACGCTTCCGGCAGATTCCACGGCCCTGGACTTTGCCTACAGCATTCACTCCCAGGTGGGAAACAACTGCCTGGGAGCCAAAGTCAACCACAAGCTGGTTCCCCTCAGTCACGCACTCAAGAGCGGCGACCAGGTGGAGATCATCACCTCCACCAAACAGTTTCCGAAAACCGACTGGCTGAATTACGTGCAGACGGCCCGGGCCAAAGGCAGGATCAAGGCCGCCCTCAAGGAGGAACGCAAGAAACAGGCAGAGGAAGGCCGTGAGATCCTGGAGCGCAAGCTCAAACAATTCAAGATCGCCTTCACCCCGGAGAACATCGACAAACTGCTTAACCACTTCAGGCTGCCTTCTCCCCTTGACCTCTATTATGACGTGGCCGTCGGCAAGATCGGGCAGAAAGACCTGAAGGCCTATGCCTCCGAGCAGGAGCGGGGCGGGCTTTTCAGTTACCTGAAAAACCCATTCGGCCGGTCCAGGGAGGGCCATCAGGAACGGAAGGAGCCGCCGGTGGATCCCATCAGGCAGCAGCTGAAGAACAAACCGGACACCCTGCTCATCGGGGACAATATGGAAAACCTGGATTATTCCCTCTCTCCCTGTTGCAACCCCATCCCCGGAGATGACGTGTTCGGCTTCGTGACCATCAACGAAGGCATCAAGATCCACAGGAACAACTGCCCCAATGCCAACCAGCTCATGTCCAAGTATGCCTACCGCATCGTCAAGGCCAAGTGGATCACCAACAAATCCATTGCCTTTTTGTCGGGCATCAAGGTCAGGGGGATTGACGATGTGGGCTTGCTGCAGAACCTGACCAACATCATTTCCTCCGAGTACAACATCAACATCCGCAACATCCATTTCGACACCAATGCCGGAACTTTCGAAGGCACCGTGATGCTGTACATCTATGACACCCAGCACCTGAACAACCTGATCAACAAACTCAAAAAGATCAAGGGGATCCAGAAGGTGAGCCGCATCGGCAAGGAAGACATACAGGCCTCCGCCTGAGTCGCCTGCCGGCTGCCGCCAGAACAGCCTGCCGGCATCCTTTGGGTTACCACGGGCTGCCGCCTGAGTCGCTCCCGGCATCCGACGGTTTTATTTATATACAGACAAAATAATAATAATTTTTTCTATCTTTATCCCGGTTAAGCTTGTTGAACTAATCAGGCCGGGATGAACAAGAGCGAACAGGATGTTTTTGAATCCGTAAAAAGCATTTTTTCTTCTTATCTGGAAAGCAATGGTCACCGCAAAACGCCAGAACGGTTTACCATCTTGCGGGAAATTTACCTGACCGATGGCCATTTCGATGTGGAGTCCCTCTACATCAAAATGAAAAACAACAAATACCGGGTGAGCAGGGCCACCCTGTACAACACGATCGAACTGCTGCTGAACTGCAACCTGGTGGTCAAGCACCAGTTCGGGAAGAATGTGGCCCAGTTTGAGAAGTCCTTCAAGTACCGTCAGCACGACCACCTGATCTGCACGGAGTGCGGCAAGGTGCTGGAGTTTTGTGACCCCCGCCTGCAGGAGATCCAGAATTCGGTGGAAGACCTCCTGGGCTTCGATGTCAGCCACCGTTCCTTTGCCTTTTACGGTCTGTGCAAGGATTGCGCCGCCGCCAGGACCCACTGACCATTCCACAGGGCCACTGCGTCTGTTCCCCTGCCTTTCTTCGTCCCCCGTTTTTTTGCCGGCCTGTTTGTCCGCTGCACGAAAAGCCGTACTTTTGAGTGGGATTATTTAGGCCGTGGCAATCCGGCCTGTTTTTTTGCCAAACCTAAACCGATGCCATGAGTTTACCTGAAAAAGCAGATGTCCTCCTTGGCCTTCAGTGGGGCGATGAGGGCAAGGGGAAAATCGTGGATGTGCTGACGCCCGAATACCAGGTGATCGCCCGCTTCCAGGGCGGCCCCAATGCCGGGCATACCCTGGAGTTCGACAACCAGAAATTCGTCCTGCACACCATCCCGTCGGGCATATTTCATCCCGGCTGCACCAATGTGGTGGGGAACGGGGTGGTAATCGATCCGCTGGTGTTCAGGCTGGAAATGGAAAGCCTCGGGGTGGAGATGGCCGCGTTCAGGGAGCGCTTGCTGGTGTCGGATAAGGCCCACCTGATATTGCCCTCTCACCGGGTCCTGGATGCGGCCTATGAAAAGAGCAAGGGCAATGCCCGCATCGGCAGTACCTTGAAAGGGATCGGACCCGCCTATACGGACAAGATCGCCAGGACGGGGCTGCGGTTGGGGGATGTCCGGCTGCCATCCTTCAAAAAGCGCTATGAGCGGCTGAAGGAAACCCATTTTAAGCTGATCGCCAGCCTGGGCTTCGACACCGGGTCCTTCCAGCCCGAAGGAATGGAATTCGGGACCTATGAGGCCAAATGGTTCGAAGGGCTTGACCTGATCGGAGAATTGCAGCACATAGAAAGCGAGACATACCTAAACCAGGCGCTGGACCAGGGAGTCCGCGTGCTGGCAGAAGGGGCACAGGGCACCCTGCTCGACATTGATTTCGGTTCCTATCCTTACGTGACCTCCTCCAGCACCATTGCCGCAGGGGCATGCACCGGGCTTGGCCTGGCCCCGTCCCGCATCGGGGAGGTCATCGGGATTTTTAAGGCCTACTGCACCCGGGTGGGAAGCGGTCCCTTTCCCACCGAACTGCATGACGGGGACGGGGAGCTGCTGAGGAAAGTCGGGAATGAATTCGGATCCACCACCGGCAGGCCAAGGCGCTGCGGCTGGCTCGACCTGCCGGCCCTGAAGTATTCCGTCATGGTCAATGGGGTCACCCGTCTGGTTATCACCAAGATCGATGTCCTCAGCGCCATGGAGACATTCAAGGTGTGCACGGGATATGAATACGAAGGCCGGGAGCTGAAACAGCTGCCCTCCATTGTCGACCCCTGCAGGCTCAAGCCCGTTCTGAAGGAGATGAAGGGGTGGCAATCCGACCTGGGACCCATCAAGTCGGCCCGCGACCTGCCCGCCGAGGTCCATGACTACCTCATGCTGATTCAGGACTTTGTCAAGGTGCCCATACAGGTCATTTCCACCGGACCGGACCGCAGTCAGACCATCTATTACAAGTAACCGTCAGGTTAATTTAATCTGTCTATAAATTGCCTGTCTGGCCCGGCTTTGCGGGGCGGTGTCCTTCCTGTCAGGTGAAAATCCCTTATTTTTGTTCTCCCCGTCGGGCGGCCCCGGACCGCCCCGGGTTAGATGGAATCACCCAAAAATAATTGATCCGATATGGAAGAAAAGAGCATAAAGGGAACCCGCACCGAACAGAACCTGCTCAAAGCCTTTGCAGGAGAGTCTCAGGCGGCCCGACGCTATGAGATGTATGCCAAGATCGCCAGCGCCGAAGGCTACGAACAGATCGCCGCCATATTCCGCGAAACGGCCGATCATGAAAAGATCCATGCAAAAACCTTTTACGAATACCTGGAGGGCGGCATGGTCGAGATCACCGCGGCCTATCCGGCCGGCAAGCTGGGCACCACGGCCGAAAACCTGGTAGGCGCGGCCAGGGGCGAGAATGAGGAATGGACCGAACTCTACCCCGAGTTTGCGCGCATTGCGGAGGAAGAAGGTTTCAAGCGCATAGCCATGTCATTCAAGCTGGTGGCCTCGGTTGAGGCGCATCACGAGGCCCGCTACCTCAAGCTGCTGGAACGGGTCCGGGAAGGAATGGTGTTTGAACGTCCTGAGAAGACCAAGTGGTTTTGCAAAAAATGCGGCTACATTTATGAAGGCGAAAAGGCCCTGAAGAACTGCCCCGCCTGCCGCCATCCCCAGGCCTGGTTCGAAGAGCTGGCGGAAAACTACTAAAGCCAGGCATACCGCAGTAAGGCGTTGCCGTGCACGCGCCCCGGAGGCCAGCCTCCGGGGCGGACGAAGGCACCCTGTCTTTAGAAAATCTCCGGATGGTCCGCCGGGTTGTAACGGTTCATCAGGGAGTAGATCGCCTCAAACACATCCTCGGCATTGGGGTTGGAAAAATAATCCCCGTCCGTGCTGTAGGCTGCCCGGTGCTCCCTGCCCGTGATCGTCAGGGGCTCGGCATCCAGGTAAAGGTAGCCGTTCTGCTCCTCCAGGACTTTCTGCATCATGAAGGCGGTGGCGCCCCCCGGCACGTCCTCGTCGAAGAAGACGATTTTATTGGTTTTCTTCAGGGACTGTACAATGGTGTGCTCCAGGTCGAAGGGGAGAAGGGTCTGCACATCGATCAGCTCGACCGAGACGTTGAATTCTTCAAGCTGCCGGATGGCATCCTGGGCGATGCGCACACAGGAGCCATAGGTGAGCAGGGTGACGTCCTTTCCCTCGTTTAATACCTCCGGTTTGCCCAGGGGGACCGTGAACTGGCCGATGTTGGAAGGCAGCCTCTCCTTGAGGCGGTACCCATTCAGTGGCTCAATGATCAGGGCGGGATCGTCGCTTTGAAGCATGGTGTTGTAAAAACCGGCTGCCTGGGTCATGTTGCGGGGTACCAGCACGTGGACGCCACGGATGGAATTGATGACCATGCTCAGGGGGCTGCCTGAGTGCCAAATGCCTTCCAGCCGGTGGCCACGGGTGGAAATGATCAGGGGCGCCTTCTGTCCTCCGGCAGTCCGGTAATGCAGGGTGGCCAGGTCGTCGCTGATCACCTGGAGGCCGTACAGCAGGTAGTCGAAATACTGGATTTCGGCGATTGGACGCAGGCCGCGCATGGCCATGCCCAGTCCCTGCCCGATGATGGTGGCCTCGCGGATACCCGTATCGGCCACCCGCAGGGATCCGTACTTTTTCTGCATCCCTTCCAGAGTCTGGTTGACCCCGCCGATATGGCCCACATCTTCCCCAAAGATGAGGGTCTCCGGATGGACCTCGAACAGCTTCTCAAAATTGGCCACCAGGATCTCCCTTCCGTTCACCATGGGGGCGTCTTCGCCGTATTCGGGCTTGACCCCGGCCACCTTCAGGGGAGAGTACTCCGACTGGCTGTACAGGTGGGATGAATAGCGCTGCTGGCTGCCCTCGGCCTCCGCGGCCAGCCATTGGGTCACGATCTCCTTGAGCGAATTCTCCGGGGTGCACGTATTGCAGATCAAACGAAGGATCTTCCGGCCCGTGGAGATGATGTCCTTGCGGATGGGCTCCCCGATGCGGGCCAGCTCCTGCAGGAGCTGGTCGATCTGATCCGTCTTGAGGCATTTGCAGCTGGAAATATTCACCTTGCGGATGAAATCTTCCCGCCTTTCCAGGATCGGCTTCTGGAAGTTGTCCCAGGCCTTTCGCCGGGCCTCCTTGACCCGCTGCACGGCCTCCTTCTCAATCCGGTCGAGGGTTTCGGGATCCGCCATCTCCTGGTCGATGATCCACTGCCGCATCTGCAGGATGCAGTCGTGATCTTTTTCCCACTGCAGGCGGTCGGCCGATTTGTAGCGTTCGTGCGATCCGCTGGTGGAGTGGCCCAGCGGCTGGGTCACCCCGGTAATGTGAAAGAGCACCGGGACATGCTCTTTGCGGCAGCGGTCGATGCCCTCCCGGTACATCCGGATGAGGCCTTCGTAATGCCAGGCTTTCTCCCTGTAGATCAGGATGCCGGCGTCCTCTTTCCCTTTTTTTTCCATGCCCGAGAGGGCCTCGGAGATGTTGCTTTTGGCGGTCTGGTATTCGGTGGGCACGCTGATGCCGTAGCCGTCGTCCCACACCGAAACGGCCAGGGGCACCCGAAGAACGGCCGCCGCATTCATGCTCTCGAAGAAGTGGCCTTCGCTGGTGCTGGCATCACCGATGGTGGCAAAGGTGACTTCATTGCCTGCCTTGCTGAAACGGGTGAACCCTTTCAGTTCCTTCTGGTTGCGGTAGACTCTGGATGCCAGCGCCAGCCCAAGCGCCCTGGGCATCTGGCCTGCTGTGGGGGAGATGTCGGCCGAGGAATTCTTTTGACCGACAAGGTCTTTCCATTCCCCTTTGTCATTCAGGCTGCGGGTCCCGAAGTGGTTGTTCATCATGCGCCCCCCATTGGACGGATTGGCCTGAAGGTCGGTATCCCCGTAAAGCTGACTGAAGAACTCCTCCAGCTCCATCATGCCGGTGGCGAGCATGAAGGTCTGGTCCCGGTAATACCCCGACCGCCAGTCCCCTTCCCTGAAGGCCTTGGCCATGGCCAGCTGGGGGACTTCCTTGCCATCCCCGAAGATGCCGAACTTGGCCTTGCCGGTCAGCACCTCCCGCCGGCCCAGAATGCTCGCCTGCCGGCTTTCGTTTGCCAGCCGGTAGTCATTCAGGATTTCTTCTTTGGGGGGCAGGGCGGGGGCGGCGTCCTTTTTCTTTGCCATATTGTCTGTGTTGGTTGTCGGATGGCACAGCACCGGAGGCCATCGGCTTCACCGCTGCTGTGGTTTCTCTTACAGACAAAAGTACGAAAATGCCCCGATTGTTCAAGCCTCCGGAATTCTACATCATCCAGCGCCTCAGCTCCCGTGCGGTTTCCACGCGGGTTCCCTCAGGGACGAAGAGTTCCAGTCGCACCTTTTGCACCCGCCAGCCATCTTCCCGGCGGAACGAGAAGAACGGGTCGAAAAGCAGGAGGGAATCCTGCTGCCGGAAATGATAGTCGATCCGCTCGGTATTGCGCGTGGCCCAGGCATAGCTGGCGCCCCGGGAGCTCCTGGTGATGGTCAGCCGGATCTCATCGGATGCATGTTCCCGGATACGAAGTTCCGGAATGCCCCTGATGTTGCCGGTGCTTTCCATCTGGCTGGTATCCCACAGGCCGAAGGCCCCATAAGGCCGGTTTCCCGCCGGATACAGCCCGCCGGCATCCGACAGGTCGAGATACACTGTCCCTGAGGGAGCCCACTCCAGGACATGGTCCTGGCGGAGGGAACGCTGGGAGGTGAACTCCCTGGCTCCATTGATCAAGACGAAAACAGAGAGGGCCAGTCCGACGATCCAGAGGAAAAACAGGAAGATGCCAAACCCCCGCAGGCGCCCGTTGAAATTGAAGATCATCTTCAGTCCGAAGTAGATCAGCACCGCCAGGGGAATGCCCAGGGTAAGCACCATGGCCGCGGTGGCCAGGAAGATCATCCAGGAGGAGGCAAATACCACTTCGAAAAAATGGGGAAATGAAAAGACCCATGCATGGAATGGGGAGGCAATGCTGACCGGTCCGAAGAACAGGGCCGTGACCAGTGCCGTGAGCAGAACCACCCCCAGGAGGATGATGGCCACCCCGATGATGGCCGCCACGATTCGGGCAAACACCCCGATCACCATCACGATGGCGTGAACGACCGACTGAAAGGTGCTTCTGCCCGTGTCAGGGCTTTTTTTTTAAAGGCGTCCTTGGTTTCTTCCGAAAGGTCGCGCAGGTTTTGCTTGATGTCGTGGAGGTCTTCCTTGATGGATCGCTCGATGTTCGAGAGGTTGACTTTCTCTCCGCGCATTTCAAGCTTTTCGGCCGTGGTCCGCGCCCTGGGAATGACGATCCACAGGATGAGGTAGAGCAGGATGCCGAAACCGGCGAAGATGCCGATAATGAACAACAGCCTGATCCAGGTGGGATCCACCTGGAAGAAGGCCCCCAGGCCGCCGCACACCCCGCCAATGTATTTGTCGTCCGGATCGCGGTACAGGCGCTTGGATCCCTTTTCTGCAAAAGGGGCCGATGCGGCGCCGGAAGCCTGCTTGCTTTCCCCGGGTTCTTCCCCGCTGATCTGCTCGGGTTCGCCCAGCTGGCTGATCACCTCCCGGACATTTTCCAGGGTGATGACCTGTCGCTGGTCCCTGATTTTCTCCTGAAACATTTCGGCGATACGCCCTTCAATGCCCGAGATGATCTCTTCGCAGCCTTCGTCGGTCGAGAAATGCCGGCGGATGTTGTCCAGGTAGCGGCTGAGTTTTTCATAAGCGTCCTCGTCTATGTGGAAGACGATTCCGCTGATATTGGCTGTCAGTGTTCTTTTCATCTGTCAATCGTTTTTGTCAGATCGCCTGCCCTGGCCCGCCTGGCCCTGCCTGGTGCAGGGGGGCTGTGGTCCGGACAGGACCGGGTTTGGTTAAAATGTGGTTGTTTTCTGCACTGCCTCCACCAGGTCGTCCCAGGTCCTGCGCAGGGCTTCCAGGAATTTCCCCCCCAGGGGGGTGATCACGTAGTATTTTCTCGGGGGGCCGCTGCTGGATTCTTCCCAGCGGTAATTCAGCAGGCCGTCGTTTTTCAGCCGGGTGAGCAGGGGATAGATGGTTCCTTCCACGACCAGCAACCTGGATTCCTTCAGGGTTTGGATCAGCTCTGAAGCATAGGCCTCCCTGCCGGCCAGGATCGAAAGGATGCAGAACTCCAGAACGCCTTTCCGCATCTGGGCTTGGGTGTTTTCCAGGTTCATGGGCAACAGGTTTTTTGTTTTCATACGGTCAGGGGCATGGACGCCCGGGACCGGATTTTTTACAAACTTAATACAAAAATAGTACCATGCAAAACAAAGTACCATGTTTTTTTAAAATTTTTTTTCGTCGGATGGGAAACAGACAATTTGGCAGGACCGGCCCCGGCTGGCATGTGATTTGCCCTGATGCTGGCAGTTTACCAAGTTTCAAATCAGCTGACCATGCAAAAAGGAAAGATCAACGTTCAGACGGAAAACATTTTTCCCATCATCAAAAAATTTCTTTATTCAGACCATGAAATATTTCTCCGGGAACTGATTTCCAACGCCGTGGATGCCACCCAGAAGATGAAGACACTGGCTTCTCTGGGTGAGTTCAAAGGCGAACTGGGCAACCTCGCCGTTGAGGTGGTCCTGGACAAGGAGGCCAAAACCCTGACCATCAGAGACAAGGGCATTGGCATGTCTGCGGAGGAAGTGGACCGCTTCATCAACCAGATCGCCTTTTCCAGTGCAGAGGAATGGGTGGAGAAATACAAGGCCCAGTCGGAATCCAACCCGATCATCGGCCATTTTGGCCTGGGTTTCTACTCTTCCTTCATGGTGGCCCGGCAGGTCGACATCCACACCAAATCCTACAAAAAAAACCAGAAGGGGGTTCTGTGGTCCTGCGACGGCACGCCCGAATACTCCCTCGAGGAAAAACCGCGCAGCCAGCGGGGTACCGATGTGGTGCTGCACATTGCTTCCGACTCGGAAGAGTTTCTGGAGGAGCACCGCATCCTGGGCCTGCTGAAAAAATACTGCAAGTTCCTGCCCGTGCCCATTGTCTTTGGCACCGAGACGGAGACCGTCACGGAGAAAGACGAGAAGGGAGAGGACAAGGAGAAAACCGTTGAGAAACCCCGGATCATCAACAACACCGGTCCTGCCTGGACCCGGAAGCCTGCCGACCTCAAGCCGGAGGATTACGCCTCCTTCTACCGTGAGCTCTATCCGATGAGCTTTGATGACCCGCTCTTCCACATCCACCTGAACGTGGACTACCCCTTCACCCTGACGGGCATCCTGTATTTCCCCAAGGTGAAGCAGCACTTTGAAGTCCAGCGCGACAAGATCCAGCTCTACTGCAACCAGGTGTTCGTGACCGACTCGGTGGAGGGGATCGTGCCCGACTTCCTGACCCTGCTCCACGGGGTGCTCGACTCCCCCGACATCCCGCTGAATGTGTCCCGGAGCTTCCTGCAGAGCGACAGCAACGTCAAGAAGATCAGCGGCCACATCACCAAGAAGGTGGCCGATAAGCTGGAGGAGTTGTTCCAGGGCGACCGGGAGGACTTCGAGAAGAAATGGGACGACATCAAGATCTTCATCGAATACGGCATGATATCCGACGATAAGTTTCGTGAGCGGGCCAAAAAATTCGTCCTTCTCAAGAACTCGGAGAGCAGGTATTTCACCCTGGAGGAATACCGTGAGCACATCAAGACCCTGCAAACCGACAAGGACAAAAAGCTGGTGCATGTGTATGCCACCCATGCGGAGGACCAGCACGGTTTCATCGAGGCGGCCCGTGAGAAAGGCTACGATGTGCTGTTGATGGACACCCCCATCGACCCGCATTTCATCAACATGCTGGAGTCGGAACTGGAATCTGTTTCCTTTGTCAGGGTGGATGCCGAAGTGGCCGACAAGCTGATCAAAAAGGAAGAGGACGTTCCCTCCAAACTCAGTGAGGAGCAGAAGGAGCAGTTAAAACCCCTGCTGGAGAAACATTTGGACCAGAAGCAGTTCCAGGTGGCCTTTGAAAACCTCAGCGAGGGCGAGCAGCCCATGATCATCACCCAGCCTGAGTTTATGCGGCGCATGAAGGACATGTCCGCCGTGGGCGGCATGAACTTTATGGGCAATATGCCAGACAGCTACCTGCTGGTGGTCAACAGCAACCACCCGCTGGTCGGAAGGCTGCTGGAGCAAACCGACAGCGGGCTGCAGGAGAAGCAGGCAAGGCAGCTGATCGACCTGGCCATGCTGAGCAAGAACCTGCTCCGGGGCGAGAAACTGACCCAATTTGTCAGAAGAAGCCTGGAGCTGATCTGACCAGAGGATATTTTTGTACATTAGCGGAAAAAATGACCGCATGTACGAAGCCCTGAGTGCCATGGACCCGGCCACCCTGAATTTTTCAGACGGTGGCCTTTTTATTTTGAATATCACCATCTCGATCATCATGTTCGGGGTGGCCCTGGAGATCAAGCTGGCCCATTTCCGCGATCTGGTGCGCCGGCCCCGCCCCCTGCTAACCGGGGTGGTGTCGCAGTTTCTGCTGCTTCCCTTGGTGACCTTCACCCTGGTGATGCTGCTGTGGAAAAACATGACGGTCGGTGTGGCCATGGGCATGATCCTGGTGGCCTCCTGCCCGGGGGGCAATGTGTCGAACTTCATTTCGACCCTGGCAAAGGGCAACCCCGCCCTGTCCGTGAGCCTGACGGCCATCGCCACCATTTCGGCCATTGTGATGACGCCCCTGAACTTCATGGTGTGGGGCAGTCTCTATGAAATGCTGGGGCCCTGGTCGAGCAACCCCCTGCTGCAGGAGCTGCGCATCGACCCCTACGAGATGTTCAAGATCGTGTTCATCCTGCTGGGGGTGCCCATCGTGCTGGGCATGCTGACAAACCACTTCCTGCCCCGCTTTACCGAATACGCCAAGAAACCCATCCGCATCTTCTCGGTCATCTTCTTCATCGGCATGCTGGCCATCATGTTTGCCAACAACTATGACCATTTTGTCCGGTACATTGCCTGGATATTCCTTATTGTCCTTTTGCACAATGCCCTGGCCATTTCAACAGGGTATGGCTTTGCCTCCATCATGAAGCTTGACACCCGGAACCGCAAGACGGTGGCCATTGAAACAGGCATTCAGAACAGTGCCCTCGGGCTGGTTTTGATCTTCAACCCGGCCATCTTCCCCCAGCACCTGGCCCTGGGCGGCATGGCCGTGGTGGTGGCCTGGTGGGGCATATGGCATATCGTGGCCGGCCTGGGCATCGCCACCGTCTGGCGCCGGATTTCCAACAGCTGATCCGCGGGTCCCGGACTCTGTTTTCCGGAAATTATTGTACCTTCGGAGACCCGCCATCCTCTGGACCATGAACAAGCTCCATAAAAAGCACCTTTTCAGAGATTCTTTGCTTTGGAAGGCGCTGGCAGCCTACATCTTCTTCCTACACAGGCTTTTTTACCAGGCCATCGTGGTGGAAGGGAAGGAGAAGATCCCCGGAACGGGGCCCCTGATCTTTGCCCCCAACCACCAGAATGCCCTGATGGACCCCCTGGCGGTGCTATACGCCAGCGCCCGCCAGATCGTTTTTCTGGCCCGGGCCGATATATTCAGGAACCGTCTCCTGCGCCCCCTGCTCCATTGGATGAAAATCCTGCCTGTCTATCGCATCCGTGACGGGGTGGAAAACCTGCATCAGAACGAAGCCTCTTTCGATACCGTGACGGAAGTGCTCGAACACGGGCGCTCCATCGGCCTGTTTCCGGAGGCCGCCCACTCGGGGAAAATGCACCTGCTGCCCCTGAAGAAGGGGGTTCCCCGCCTGGCCTTCCTGACCGAAGCCAAACACGACTTTTCCCTCGGGGTGCAGGTCGTTCCCGTGGGCATCTACTACAGCCACTATTATTCCATGGGCTCGGTGCTCCATGTGCGTTTCGGCGAGCCAGTCCAGGTGGCAAAGTACCGCGGGGCCTACCTGGACAATCCCCAGAAGGCACACCTTGCCCTGCGTGATGACCTGGCCGGGGCACTGAGGCAGCTGGCCATCGACATCCGCGACCTGGATTGGTATGAGGCTTACGATACCGTGCTGATCCTGCGGACCCGCAAGCTGGCGCGCGGCATGGATCCCGGGAAAAACATCCGGATCCGGGAGTTCGAATCCCGCAAGAGGATTATCGACATACTGGACCGGCAACTGAAGGAGCAGCCCGGGCGAATGCAAAGGCTGCGTGACAAAGTGGAGGCCTTTCTGGGCAGGGCGAAAGACCTGAACATCAGGGGAAACCTGCTGGCAGAGCCCCTCCGGGGCCTTCCAAGGCTGCTGGGGACCACCTTTCTGTGGCTGCTGTGCCTGCCCCTTTTCCTCTATGCACTGGTCAACCACCTGCCGGGCTACTTCATTCCCCGCCTGCTGGTCAGGCGTTTTAAAGACAAGCAATTTCACAGCTCCGTGAAATTCCTCTGGGGGGCTTTCTTTCTGCCCCTGTTCTATCTGCTGCAATCCCTGATGGTACTGTTGGTTTTCAAGAACAACTGGATGGCGCTGTATTATGCCCTGTCCCTGCCTGTCAGCGGATTGCTGGCTCACTGGCTCTACCGGAAGGGCCGGGTGCTGGCCGGAAGGTGGCGGCTTTTCAGACTCCGGCAGACGGATCCGGCGGATTTCCGGGCATTTGTCGATCTCAGGGAAAGCATCCTGTCGGATATCGATTTCTTGTTAAATTTGTGAACGATCCGGATGATGTGAACAACCCTGTTGCCATGGCCAAGGATAATCCGGTATGCCGCTTTTTTACCGACGCCTTCCGGGCGGTCCGCGCCTCGCGCCTGGCCAGAATTCTCCTGCTGATCCTTCTTTTTAAAGTGATTATGTTTTACGGGTTCCTGAAAGGGTTCCTGTTTCCCCGTTACCTGAAACCCCGGTACGAGAGCGAGGAGCATCGCACCGAGCAGGTGATCCAGGACCTGACAAGGAAAACCAAATCTGAACGTGATGACAGAGCACATTGACATGGCGCTGGTGAACTGGTCCAGGGGACAGTTTGCCATGACGGCCTTCATCCACTGGTTTTTTATCCCGCTCACCATCGGGCTAACCTACATCATCGCCATTGCGGAGACGATCTATGTACGCACCGGCGACAAAGAGTGGGAGCGCATCGCCAAATTCTGGGCCAAGCTGTTCGGGATCAACTTCGCCATCGGAGTGGGCACCGGCATCATCCTCGGACTGGAGTTCGGGACAAACTGGGCCAATTATTCCTGGATCAGCGGGGATATTTTCGGGGCGCCCCTGGCCGCCGAAGGGATCATGGCCTTCTTCCTGGAGTCGACTTTTATCGCCGTGATGTTCTTCGGTTGGGGCAAAGTGAGCAAGCGGTTCCACCTGCTGTCGACCTACCTGGTGGCCTTCGGTGCCAGCCTCTCAGCCCTGTGGATCCTGGTGGCCAACGCCTGGATGAACTACCCGGTGGGCATGGTGTTCAACCCGGATACGGCCCGGCATGAGATGGTGGACTTCTGGTCGGTGCTGCTGTCTCCTTTTGCCATCAACAAGTTTCTGCACACCATCACCTCCTGTTTTGTGATCGCCTCCTTCTTCGTGGTGGCCGTCAGCGGCTGGTACATCATCAAAAAGCGCAACCTGCTGCTGGCCCGCCGAAGCATGGTGATCGGGGCGAGCTTCGGACTGGTCACCAGCATCTTTCTGACCCTGACGGGGGATGGATCGGCTTACTATGTGGCCCAGAAGCAACCCGCCAAACTGGCCGCGATGGAGGCCCTGTATGATGGAGAGGAGGGGGCCGGGCTGGTCGCTTTCGGGCTGATCCAGCCGGGCAAGCAGGTGGGAGACGACCGGAACGATTTTGTTTTTAAGATCGAGATTCCCCGGCTGCTGTCCATGCTGGGGTACCGCGACTTCAACGCCTTCGTGCCGGGGGCCAACGACCTGGTCTACGGCAATGAACAGCAGGGCATCCTTTCGGCCTCCGAGAAGATCGATAGGGGCCGTACGGCCCTGAACGCACTGGCCGGTTTCAAGGAAGCCAGGGCTGCAGGGGACGCAGCCGCCGCGGACAGGGCCAGGGAGGTGTTCGAGGAGAACTATTATTATATGGGCTACGGCCACCTGTTCGACCCCGAAAGCATCATCCCCAATGTGCCCTTCATCTTCTACAGCTTCCGCATCATGGTGATGCTGGGATTCGCCTTCATCGTGCTGTTCATCGCCGTGCTCTACATGGTGGTGACCGGTACCATCCACAGACATCGATGGCTGTTGTGGCTGGGGATCCTGGCTTTCCCGCTGGCATTTCTGGCCTCCATGGCCGGCTGGGTGGTGGCCGAGGTGGGCCGTCAGCCGTGGACCATACAGGGGCTGTTGCCCACCATGATGTCCACTTCCAACATCAATGCGAATGCCGTGATCCTGACTTTCTGGCTGTTTCTGGCCCTGCTCATGGTGTTGCTGGTGGCCGAGATGCGCATCATGCTGACGGCCATCCGCAAGGGGCCGGACAATTACGGGAAGGACCCGGGCGGGGCTACAGGCCCATCCGACGATAATAACAAGGAAACCATGGGTTATAACCATACAAGCAAGGAAGGAGGCCGCCATGTTTGAGGCTTTGACGCATTTGCAATTGCAGCAGTACTGGTGGCTGATCATGTCGGTGGTGGCTTCGGGCCTGGTGTTCCTGCTGTTTGTGCAGGGGGGACAGACACTGATCGGCACCCTGGGCAAGACCGATGGGGAGCGGACCATGGTCATCAATTCCCTGGGCAGGAAGTGGGAGTTCACCTTCACGACCCTGGTGGTGTTTGCCGCCGGGATGTTTGCTTCCTTCCCCCTGTTTTATGCCACGTCTTTCGGCGGGGCCTATTACGCCTGGAAGATTTTTTTGGTATGCTTCGTGCTGCAGTCGGTGGCTTTCGAGTTCCGGCGCAAGAAAGGCAACCTGCTGGGGCAGAAAACCTATGAGGCCTTTCTCTACATCAATGGTTTTCTGGGGGTGTTCATCCTGGGGGCGGCCGTGGCCACCTTTTACACCGGCAGCGCGTTTTACCGCAGTGAGTACAACCTGTCATACTGGCAGACCACTTCGTACGGGCTGGAAATCCTGCTCAGCCCCCACAACGTCTCCCTCGGCCTGGCCATTCTGTTCCTCGCGCGGGTGCTGGGGGCCCAGTACCTGCTGAACAACATCAATGTGGCGGTGATCCGGCAGCGTGCCCGCCGGCAGGTGGTGGTGAATGCCGGGATATTCCTGGTGTTTTTCCTGTATTTTGTGACAAGGCTGTTGCTGATGGACGGCTATGCCTACGATCCTGTGACGCTCCAGGTTTTCATGGAGCCGCACAAATACCTGAACAACTTCCTTCAAATGCCCGTCAGCCTGGTGTTCTTCCTGGCCGGGGTGGTTCTGGTGCTCTACGGGATTTTCGTCACATGGATCCGGCACAGCATACGGGGGATATGGTACAGCGGACCGGGGACCTTCCTCACGGTGCTGGCCCTGTTTTTCATCCTGGGTTACAACAACACTTGTTTCTACCCCTCCAGCCACGACCTGCAGAGTTCGCTGACGATACAGAACGCTTCCTCCAGCCACTATACCCTGACAGCCATGAGCTATATCTCCCTGTTCGTGCCGGTGGTGCTGGGATACATTTTCTATGCGTGGCGCTCAATCGACCGCCGCAAGATCGATGAGGACGACATGAAGGAAGGAGGAGGGCATCATGTATATTAGTATGACACATTTTTATTCCATACTGTGGTTGCTGTCCTGGCCGCTGGTGATTTACATCTCCTACCGGTTGGGCGTCTTTATGCTCCGGGTGTTTGAGAAGAACCTGCCCCGGGAGCAGCGTACGAAAAACCTGTGACCACGGGAAATTTTGCCTTGTTATCCTGAGTTCAGTTCAAATCGGATGGGCATGTTGAACTGCACCTTTACGGGCATGCCGCGCTGGCGCCCGGGATGCCAGGCGGGCATGGACCGGACCACCCTCATGGCCTCCTGATCGCAGCCCCCGCCGATGCCGCGCAGAACCCGGACCTCCCCGACTGTCCCGTCCTTCTGTACCACGAAAGTGATGAAAACGGTCCCTTCGATACCCGCCTCCCTGGCAAGGGCCGGATAGACCAGGTTTCTGGCCAGGAACTCCAGGCGGGCCGTTTCCCCACCCGGGAAGGAAGGCATCTCCTCCACCACAATGAAAACCTGTTCCTCCTCTACCTCCGGTTCCTCCTCAGTCATCACCGGGAGGGGTTCATAAACCCGGACCTTCGTTTCCGGGGTGGCCTCCACCTCGAGCTGGAACTCCTGAGATATCTCCATATCGTCTTCGACAATGACCAATTGGGGCTGGTTTACGGGGTGGGTGGGGGGGGTGGGTGTTTCCGGCCTGGTAACCGGGATGGCCTCTTCTTCCCAGGTAACAAGGGCCATGGTGTCAAATCCCGTGAAGGGCTTTTCCGGGGCCTGCCAGTGCAAAAGCAGCAGTACGGCCATCAGGGCAAGAGCAATTCCGGTTTCAAGGAAAAGGGTGTGAAACCGCTCCAGATCCACCCGGTATGTTTTTTTTGTTTCCATGGCAGGACCGCCTGTGAGCCGGTCCTGCATCAGGTACTGCAATTTTTGTGCAAATCACTTTGTTTTTAAGGGGTTTCTGGCCAAAACAAACCAGTTTATGACGACTGTTTGAATTGTTTCGTCGGATGATTTTACCCTTCCCTGTCCTGCCCCCCTTTATGCCCGGGCATAATTTATTTTTCTTTTTTCCCAAAAAGAATTGGTGGATTGAAAAAGTTCTTTACCTTTGCACTCCCCAAATGAGGGAACCCCTCAGACAAGCGGGGTTAATCACAACGATCTTTGAAGGAATTGGGAAGCCAAAAAAGTAGCAAAAATACCCGTTGATTTCTGTAAGTGATTATGGGAGTTGACAAGACTTGGGGAAGACGGATGTCTTTTTTCCCGGGGTGTTTTGGATTCAATAATAGCGGGTCGGGAACAGATGATAAACTGTTCTAATGAGAATTAGAAACAATGGAGAGTTTGATCCTGGCTCAGGATGAACGCTAGCGGCAGGCTTAATACATGCAAGTCGAACGGTAACAGGCCCGGCAACGGGTGCTGACGAGTGGCGCACGGGTGCGTAACACGTATGCAACCTACCCTTTACTGGGGCATAACCCTGAGAAATCGGGGCTAATTCCCCATGGCATTACCCTTGGGCATCCTTGGGTAATTAAAGATTCATTGGTAGAGGATGGGCATGCGTCCCATTAGTTTGTTGGTGAGGTAACGGCTCACCAAGACTGTGATGGGTAGGGGTTCTGAGAGGATTATCCCCCACACTGGTACTGAGACACGGACCAGACTCCTACGGGAGGCAGCAGTAAGGAATATTGGGCAATGGGCGAGAGCCTGACCCAGCCATGCCGCGTGCAGGAAGACGGCCTTATGGGTTGTAAACTGCTTTTACGTGGGACTAACCGCCGGTACGTGTACCGGTCTGCAGGTACCACGGGAATAAGCATCGGCTAACTCCGTGCCAGCAGCCGCGGTAATACGGAGGATGCGAGCGTTATCCGGATTTATTGGGTTTAAAGGGTGCGTAGGCTGATATTTAAGTCAGTGGTGAAAGATCCGGGCTCAACCGGGATACTGCCATTGATACTGGATATCTGGAGTGTAATCGAAGTGGGCGGAATGTGGGGTGTAGCGGTGAAATGCATAGATATTCCACAGAACACCGATAGCGAAGGCAGCTCACTAGGATACAACTGACGCTGAGGCACGAAAGCGTGGGGATCAAACAGGATTAGATACCCTGGTAGTCCACGCTGTAAACGATGATCACTAGCTGTAGGCGATACACTGTCTGTGGCTAAGCGAAAGCGATAAGTGATCCACCTGGGGAGTACGTCGGCAACGATGAAACTCAAAGGAATTGACGGGGGCCCGCACAAGCGGAGGAGCATGTGGTTTAATTCGATGATACGCGAGGAACCTTACCTGGGCTTGAACGTATGGTGCATGGGTGTGAAAGCATCCTTTCCGGCAACGGACTTCATACGAGGTGCTGCATGGCTGTCGTCAGCTCGTGCCGTGAGGTGTTAGGTTAAGTCCTGCAACGAGCGCAACCCCTGTCTTTAGTTGCCAGCACGTGATGGTGGGGACTCTAGAGAGACTGCCTGCGCAAGCAGAGAGGAAGGTGGGGATGACGTCAAGTCAGCACGGCCCTTACGTCCAGGGCTACACACGTGCTACAATGGCCGGTACAGAGGGCAGCTGACAGGTGACTGTTGGCCAATCCGCAAAAGCCGGTCTCAGTTCGGATCGGAGTCTGCAACTCGACTCCGTGAAGTTGGATTCGCTAGTAATCGTATATCAGCCATGATACGGTGAATACGTTCCCGGGCCTTGTACACACCGCCCGTCAAGCCATGGGAGTTAGGGGTACCTGAAGTCGATGACCGTTACAGGAGTCGCCTAGGGTAAACCTGATGACTGGGGCTAAGTCGTAACAAGGTAGCCGTACCGGAAGGTGTGGCTGGAACACCTCCTTTCTGGAGCGACCTGTTGGAAAGAAGAAGAGATGCCTTATTGAAAGGGAAAGAGGTCGGATGTTTTTTTATAAGTCAGGGTATTTTTGTTTTTGGCTTCCCATTTTTTTAAAATATTTGGCCATTGGCCACTGGCTATTGGCCGGCACACAACGATCTTTGACATACTGGGAAGATACACAACAGAAAAGAAGAATAAGCAATTATTCAAAGAGTAAATCGAGCAATAAAGAGCAAACAAAGTTACTAAGAGCGAATAGGTGGATGCCTTGGCTCTCAGAGGCGAAGAAGGACGTGACAAGCTGCGAAAAGCTTCGGGGAGGTGCAAATAACCTTTGATCCGGAGATGTCCGAATGGGGCAACCCATCCTGAAGCAGTTCAGGATATCCCATGCAAGTGGGAGGCGAACGTGGGGAACTGAAACATCTAAGTACCCATAGGAGAAGAAAACAATAGTGATTCCGCAAGTAGTGGCGAGCGAACGCGGAACAGCCCAAACCCATGTTGTTACGGCAATGTGGGGGTTGTAGGACTTACGACAAAGGCGCCATAGAGTTATTAGTGGAACTGTCTGGAAAGACAGGCCGTAGACGGTGATAGCCCGGTACACGAAAATAGGTTTTATGGGCCGAGTAAGTATCCTGAGTAGCGCGGGACCGGAGAAATCCTGTGTGAAGTAGCCGGCACCATCCGGCAAGGCTAAATACTCCTGAGAGACCGATAGTGAACCAGTACCGTGAGGGAAAGGTGAAAAGGACCCCTAACAGGGGAGTGAAACAGAACCTGAAACCATTCGCTTACAAGCGGTCGGAGCCTGTAATTCATTATGGGTGACGGCGTGCCTTTTGCATAATGAGCCTACGAGTTACTCTTCTGTGGCAAGGTTAATTCCAATTAATGGAAGCAGCCGCAGCGAAAGCGAGTCTTAACAGGGCGCCCAATAGTCACAGGAGGTAGACGCGAAACTTAGTGATCTACCCATGGCCAGGTTGAAGTTGTGGTAACACACAATGGAGGACCGAACCAGTAAACGTTGAAAAGTTTTTGGATGAGCTGTGGGTAGGGGTGAAAGGCTAATCAAACTGAGAGATAGCTCGTACTCCCCGAAATGCCTTTAGGGGCAGCCTTGTGTATGAGTGTCATGGAGGTAGAGCTACTGATAGGACTAGGGGGCTTCACCGCCTACCAAATTCTGACAAACTCCGAATGCCATGACATGCTACACGGGAGTGAGGGCTTGGGTGCTAAGGTCCAAGTCCGAGAGGGAAAGAACCCAGATCATCCGCTAAGGTCCCCAAATATATGCTAAGTTGAAAAAACGCGGTTGGATTGCACAGACAGCTAGGATGTTGGCTTGGAAGCAGCCATTCATTTAAAGAGTGCGTAACAGCTCACTAGTCGAGCGATCCGGCATGGATAATAAACGGGCATCAAGCATATTACCGAAGCGGTGGATTTGTGCTTTTTTTTAAAAGCGCGAGTGGTAGGGGAGCATTCCATACTGCGTTGAAGGTGAGCCGTAAGGCTTGCTGGAGTGTATGGAAGAGCAAATGTAGGCATAAGTAACGATAATGCGGGCGAGAAACCCGCACACCGAAAAGCCAAGGTTTCCTGATCAACGCTAATCGGATCAGGGTTAGTCGGGACCTAAGGTGTAGCCGAAGGGCGAAGCCGATGGCAAACTGGTCAATATTCCAGTACCGGCACAATCAAGTGATGTGGTGACGAAGAGGTGAAAGGCCTGCGCACTGACGGAATAGTGCGTTAAAGGGTGTAGATATATGACCGGCAGGCAAATCCGCCGGTTGTGTCGAACCTGATAGTACCGTGCGCTTTCGGGCAAACGGATAATGGCCGTAACCGCGCTTCCAAGAAAAACCGCTAAGCGTTATAAAGGTTGTGCTGCCCGTACCGTAAACCGACACAGGTGGCTGGGGAGAGAATCCTAAGGTGCTCGAGTGATTCATGGCTAAGGAACTAGGCAAATTAGTGCTGTAACTTCGGGAGAAAGCACCCCTGGGCGACCAGGGCGCAGAGAAATGGCCCAGGCGACTGTTTAACAAAAACACATGGCTTTGCAAATTCGAAAGAAGAAGTATAAGGCCTGACACCTGCCCGGTGCCGGAAGGTTAAGAGGAGATGTCAGTGGCTCTAGGGCTGCGAAGCATTGAATTGAAGCCCCGGTAAACGGCGGCCGTAACTATAACGGTCCTAAGGTAGCGAAATTCCTTGTCGGGTAAGTTCCGACCTGCACGAATGGTGTAACGATCTGGGCGCTGTCTCAGCCATGAGCTCGGTGA
>Ga0334900_1000597_pt1 | contig 50115 bp, 50 predicted proteins | sample GraSluR3_MG_2_FD_207231 | JGI IMG/M metagenome (GOLD analysis project Ga0334900, IMG submission 207231) | Sludge microbial communities from methane-producing bioreactor in Wageningen University, Netherlands - Granular Sludge_31_08-R3 | ecosystem: Engineered > Bioreactor > Anaerobic >... | reverse complement strand
GTGAAAAACTAGAAGTAAATGGAAATGTAACAGCTGCAGCATATTACTATACATCAGATATTAGATTAAAAGATAATGTATCCTTTCTTGAAAATAGTTTATCTAAAATATTAAAATTAGAAGGCATTTCATATACCTTACAAAGCACCAAGGAAGACAAGCTTGGTTTTTCTGCTCAAGAGCTACAAAAGATATATCCTGAATTAGTTAAGGTTAGTAGTGATGGATACCTTTCAATTGACGGAACAGGATTAATTGCTCCACTAGTTGAAGCAATCAAAGAGCAGCAAGCAATGATTGAATCACAACAAAAAGAAATTAATGAATTAAAAAACATAATTAATAATTTGAAATAAAAATGGAAAACAGAAACATCTTATTAATAATCATCGCTGTATTAATAATCGCCTTAGTTGGAACGCTTGTTTTTTTGAACCTACCTCCCGCAGAGCAACAAGAAGTTGAGCAAAATAACCAAGAAGAACAATCTGATGCAAGTCAACAAAATCAAACAATAGAAGAAGAATGGGCAAACTTAGATCCAGTAGTTCAGCGAGCTCTTGAAATTAGGCAAACAACAGAAATAATCAGTGGTGTTTTGGTTGAAGTAGGGAACAACTACTTTGTAATAGAACAATCAGTTCCAGAAGAAAATCAAGACATGTTTGATCCCGAAGTAGAATTAAAATATATCCAAGAGAGAATTAAAGTAAACATTACTCCAGATGCTCAAATATTTGATTTAAGCGATATCAAGCACATTACAGTCCCAGCAAACATCATAGAACCAATAGAAACACTAAATTATCTTTACGACCATTCAGACGACCATGTTATTAATGTTTTCATTGCCGCTGGAAGCCCTGTAGCTAATGGAGAGATTGAAACTAGCTACATTGAATGGAGTTCATGGCCTAAAGGTGGTTTTTAATAATTAAATAACAAGGTGGGCATACAAAACAAAAAATCACTAATAATAATTATTTTAATAATAGTAATTTCTATTATTGGATATTTTGTTTTCACTGAAAAAGAAGGTGACTTGACAGAAAGTCAGAGGCAAGAAAAGGAAAATAGAATAGTGAGGTACTCTGAAGAATTTGAAGAAATGATTATTGGATTAAAAACACCAGAAAATATTATTAAATTTGTTAATGATAATTTTGAATATAATTATAGAAAGGGAAGTGATGCTATTACACCAGAAGAGTTGTTTGAGTTAAAGAGAGGCGGCCCCCAAGATTTTACAGCATTTGTTTCATATGCACTTCATCAAAACAACTATATCACCTTTGCATTTGCATATGAAGACAAAAACAATACTTACTATGCTGTTTCTTTTAGAGATGATGATTTGCCTAAATACATATACTTTGATAATGCGGGGGCGCATATGATTCATCACGGGTGGTCATTTAGAGATTTGTGCAAAAAAGAAGAAGAAAGGTTAAATATTAAAATATTAAGATACGGAACCGTATCGCCAATATCAATTGAATTAATACCCAACGAATGGGTTAATTATTAAAATAATATAAATATGCAAAAAAACAAAATAAAAAAAATATTATTATCTGGAATATTTATCCTTTCTCTTTTCTTTATCATTCCTGGAATCGCAGACGCTCAATCGGCCTGTAGCGATAAGTTATCGGGATTAAATAGATATTCAAGCTGTCAGGTCTTAACAGGGGATGTATTGGTTGTTAATGCAGAGGCATGTATAAATGCTTGCTTTAAGATAACAAACACAACTGGCAAGTCCGTCTTTATCCCTACTAATACTTGTGCAGAATGGGATGCCTTTTTAGCCCATATGCCTAGTGGAATTGCTACATCATCATGCATTACAGATCCAACAATTTCGGTTTCAAATACTACTAAAACATACGGAGATGCTAGTTTTACAATAACTCACTCAACCAACAGCGCAGGAGCAAAAACATTTAGTAGTAGTAATACCAGTGTAGCAACTATTACAAATGCAGGATTAGTAACAATAGTAGGAGGAGGGACAACAACAATTACATTTAACACTGCGGCGACAGAGAATCACTATGCAGGAACTGCCACAGCAACGGTAACAGTAAACAAGGCCAATCAAACGGCACCTGCTGCACCAACAATGGCTAGCAGAACATCGACAAGCATTACTCTTAATGCTTGTTCGGGCGGAGGGTGTGAGTACAGAAGAGGCAGTGGATCATGGCAGACATCTACAACATTTAGTGGATTAACAGCAGGAACAAGCTATTCCTTTACTCAAAAAAAGGTAGAAACTACTAACTATAATGAATCTTCAGTAAGTTCAGCTGCAAGTTTTTCAACAAGCAGCAAAGCAACACCAACCTGTACATGTTCTCCAACAACCAAAACATATGGTGATGGAACATATACAATTGGGTTCACAACTAATAGCACAGGAACTAAATCATACTCTAGTGGAACAACTAGTGTAGCAACAATCAACTCATCAACAGGATTAATTACAATCGGTAACGCAGGAACAAGTACAATAACTTGTACTGTAGCAGCTGATGCAAACTATAATGCACGATCTTGTACAGGAACGCAGACAGTAAACAAGGCCAATCAAACGGCACCTGCTGCACCAACGTGTAGCAGTACCACTACAAACAGCGTAACCATTTCTTCTTGTTCGGGGTGTGAATACAGAATAGCAACCACTATTAATAATCCAACAACTTCAAATGTTTTTACTGCTGGTATAAATCCAGGAACAAGATATACATTTAGCAGAAGATATGCATCAACAACTAATTACAATGCCTCATCATGGAGTAGTGATAGGGCTTGTATAACTCCAATAAATCCACCAACCAATGTTAGTGCTTCAGCTGCAAGCAATACAAGCATCAGCACCAGTTGGACCGCAGCATCAGGAGCAAATAGTTATCATATATATAGCTGTTCAGGATCATCAAGTTGCAATCCTACAACTTATGTTGGCCAATCAGCATCAACAAGTTGGACTAATACAAGCTTAACTCCAGGAACAACATATAGATATGCAGTTTACTCAATAGGAGCAAATCAAAACAGTGGAGCTAGTTCCATTGCTTCAGCAACGACAACAATAAGTCCACCAACCAATGTTAGTGCCTCAGCTCTATCAGCATCAGCTATTAGACTTACATATACTGCAGCTCCAGGAGCAAGTAGCTATCACTTCTATGGTTGTGCAGGCGCATCTTGTTCTAATTTTTCTTTAATTGGAAGTAGTTCTTCAACTTCTTGGGATCACACAGGTCTTTCTGGGAGTACAACATATAGATATAGAGTTTATTCAATAGGAGCAAATCAGAACAGCGGAGCTAGTTCTATTGCTTCAGCAACTACAAGTGCTCCACCATGGGCTTGTGGAAACAACTTTGTAGATTCTCGCAACGGCCAATCATATCGTACAATGATGTTTGGTTCACAATGCTGGATGCGAGATAACTTAAATTACGCGACAGGATCAAGTTGGTGCCATAGTAACAACATGACAAACTGCACCACCTATGGACGATTATATGATTGGTCAACAGCAATATCTGCCTGCCCTTCTGGATGGCACTTACCAAGCGAGGCAGAATTTACTGCCCTAGAGAGCACAATTGGAGCTACTAGAACTGCGTGGATAAGTACTAGCGGGTGGCACGGATTATATGGTGGCTACCGCGCTGCCACTGGTAATTTCATCACCCTTGGCACGCTCGGTTACTGGTGGTCTTCTACGCCTAGTAGTAGTTATGCTTGGTATCGCAACTTGTATTCGGGCGATGCCAATGTCCTCCGCGCCACCTCCCATCCGGGCTACGGGTTTTCTGCCCGCTGTCTCCGGAACTAATGTAATAGCTTCCACATCTTTTTGCTAAATTTGACAATAATTTGATTAGTAATATAATTAAGATACAAGATAATTGAGATGGGAAGAGTGGAAGCTTGAATCTTTGCACTTTCCGATCTTCAGAAATGTTAATTACTTGATATATTTTGAAAACAGGAAGATAGATAGTTTGGTTTCCTTGAGAAACCAAACCAAAAGCGTTAAAAGTTCTTGCTACTTGATTAGAATCAAATTAATAAATTGATTAATAAAGAGAAGTTTGAAAGGTCGAATCATAGTATATTATAGGGAAAATAATAAAATTAAGTTGAAGAATAATTAATGAAACAGAAAAAGGAAATACCTTTGTATGTTGCTTCATATAATCTACTCATCTGTATAATAAAAACAGAAGAAAATATTCAAAAATCAATTAAGTATTCTGTTGGTCAATCAATCAAAGAAGAAACAATTGATTTAATAAAGAACATTGCTAGGGCAAATACAGTATCAGACAAAAAAGAAAGGCATGGGTGGATAGAGATGGCTCAAAGCAACATTGAAACAATAATTATTCTTCAAAGAGCAGTTTTTGAACTTAAGTCCATTCCTTTAAAGAAATATGTTGAATTAAGCGAGATAATAGAAAGCGTGTCTAGACAACTATCAGGATGGAAAAAATCAACAACTTAATGGGCCAGAATTCTAACGGAGATATCTTTTAGAAGCGAGCCCTTTTAATTAGTCCGATGGCTCCCCTAATATTTATTGGGGAATAAGCAATGAGTGCAAGGCAATGCTGTCTTGTTTCAAATAAGTAGTCATTTTGTTTGCTAGGTGGCTACCGCGCTACCAATGGTAATTTCAACAACCTTGGCACGAACGGTAACTGGTGTTCTTCTGCGCCTAGTAGTAGTAATGCTTGGAATCGCAACTTGAATTCGAGCAATGCCAATGTCAACCGCGGCACCAACAATCAAGGCAACGGGTTTTCTGTCCGCTGTCTCCGGGACTCATTCAATCACTGCTAAGTTTAGCAGTTTTTGTTTTTATGAAATTAAATTCAATTTATTTAAATAAAGTAAAACATAGTCGCTTTAGTCCAAATGAAAAAGGACATATTCCTTTAGAGCATTTTTTCTTAGCATATTTTGATTGTAGAAAGAATAAAAGGAATAAAAAGGAAGCAGTTGATTTTGAAGTTAATTACGAAAGAGAATTGATTAAATTATGGAGAGAGGTAAATAATAAAACATACAAAGTTTCTCCGTTAGATGTTTTTATATCAGAAAGGCCAGTTAAAAGAGAGATATTTGCTGCTAAGTTTAAAGATAGAGTCATTCATCATTTGGTTGTAAATAAGTTAGAGCATATACTAGAAAAAGAGTTTATCTTTGATACCCATAGCTGTAGAAAAGGTAGGGGAGTCCATTTTGCTATCAATAGGACTAAAAGACATATTAGGCAATGTAGTAAGAATTATACTGAAGATTGCCATATCTTAAAACTAGACATTAAGGGTTATTTTATGAGCATAGACAGAGCTATTTTATTAAATAATCTTGAGAATTTAATTAGTCAAAAATATTTTAGTAAAGACAAAAATAAATTGATTTATCTTCTCAGAACAATTATTAACAATAACTCTATTAAGAGCTGTATTTGTAAATCACCAAAAGAAAAATGGATAGGACTTCCTAAGTCAAAAAGCTTATTTTATGCAAAAGATAATTGTGGGCTACCCATTGGCAACTATACCAATCAAGTGCTTGCCAACTTATACCTAACGCCACTAGATCACTTTATTAAACATAATTTAAAAATTAAGCATTATGTTAGATATGTTGATGATCTTGTATTAATTCATAGCGACAAAGAGCAGTTAAAGGTGGCAATGTCTTTGATTAAGGAATATGTAGAAAAAGAGCTAAACTTGTTAATTCATCCCAAAAAGATATACCTACAACATTATCAAAAAGGAGCAGAATTTTTAGGTGTTCTCATTAAGCCATATAGATCATATGTCACGAGGAGAATAAAAAATAATTCATATCAAGCAATTAGAAATATTAATATTTCGTTAAAAGAAGAAAAGGTAGATGTTGATATTATTTTGTCTAAGATAAATTCGTATCTGGGACTGCTTAGTCATAGTAATACATACAATCTCAAAAAGAAAATATTAAATAAATTAGATCCCAAGGTTTGGGATTTTTTGTTGTTAGCCAGAAACTTAAATAAAGTAAAAAAGAAGCGATGGTGGACCTGCGGGGAATCGAACCCCGATTAAATCCATGCCATGGATTCGTGATACCATTATACTACAGGCCCTAAGTGTGTCCCCGAAAGGAATCGAACCTTTATCTAGAGCTTAGGAGTCTCTTGTTCTATCCGTTGAACTACGGGGACTTTCTTTTGAAATAGTATCATAATTGGTTGTTGTTATCAATATATTTTTGTGTTAAAATATTCTTAATGAAAAAATCACCAATCGTAGAAATAGCAAAAAAAGTTTGTCCTGCAGTTGTAACTATTGTTGCATCAAAAGATTTACCTAAGATAGAGGACTTTTACTTTCTTCCTTTTCAAGGAGAAAAAGTAGCTTTTCCTAAGAGTATAAAGAACGAGAGGCAAAAGACAAAGATAGGCGGTGGTTCTGCCTTTATTATCTCAAAAGATGGATATGTTTTGACTTGTAATCATGTTGTTGAAGAAGATGATGCACAATATACTGTCATATGCGACCCTGATCATAGGTACACAGCAGAAGTTCTTTCAAGAGACCCTTTGACAGACACAGCTATTCTTAAGATAAAAGACAAAGACAACTTTCCATATTTAAAACTAGCTAACTCTGATGAGGTTGAACTAGGGGAGTCAGTAATTGCTGTGGGTAATCCTTTAGGAGAATTTGAAGATACGCTTTCTGCGGGAATTGTTTCCGGATTAAGTAGAAAGATCACGGCTTACAATGGTAACCAACTTAGCACCAAGTCAACCTGCTTAAGAGGCCTTATTCAAACCGATGCTGCTATTAACCCAGGTAACTCAGGCGGGCCATTAGTTAATATGGATGGAGAAGTTATTGGTATTAATACTGCAATGGTAATGGGAGCAGAAAACATTGGCTTTGCTTTGCCAATTAACTATATTAAAGAGGATTTAGAAGAGGTGAAAAAGGAAGGTAGAATTAAAAGACCATACTTGGGCGTTAAGTATGTAATGCTGAACGAACAAGTTGCTAGAGAGAACAAGCTTAATTGTACTTTTGGAGCTTTAGTTGTAAGAGAAATGTTTGGTGAGCCAGCTGTTGCTAAGAATTCTTGTGCTGATAAGGCGGGAGTAAAAGAATATGATATTATTTTAGAAATAAATGGAAGAGAAGTGAATGAGGATAATAATTTAAATGACATTTTAAGTAATTGTGTTATTGGGAAAAAGATAAAGATGGTAGTTTTAAGAGGGGATAAGGAGATTGAGCTAGAAACAACACTAAAAGAAAGAAATTAAGAATAAAAAAAAGATGCACAACGAAGTGCATCTTTTCAATTATCATTATTATGGTTGCAGTATTTCTTCTGAATCACCATTAATTGATATTACAACTTCAGAGATGTAATCAAATTGTAGTAAAGTTTTTTCAATTTGGTCTCTAATAGCCATTACGGTTGCTGAACCAGCAATTCCTTCTTGAAGTTTCTCATTAAAGTCAACATATGCTGTCTCACCCTCAAGGGTTATATCATAGACAACTGTTCCCGGGTTAATCATTGAGAATATACCAGTTTCTGATTCTTCTTGCGTTGGACCATTAAGAAGTTGAGTTAATGCACTGAAAGGATATGAAACGCCTGGCTCGTGAGGAATTATTCTTTTAACTTCAACTAATTCTTCTTGCTGGTCTTCTACATTAAGAAAGTATACACTTACTTCTTTGTCTTCAAATACAGCGCCAATTATTTCATTAGTTATTTCATTGTATCTTCCGTCTGTAATAGCGCTAACAACCCCTCCATCTTCAACAATAATCTCTATAATATGGGGCGTCATTACTGTTGCTGACATTTGACCAGTTCTGTCTCCGTATCCAGCAGATGTTGATTCAAAAGCGAAATACATTTTATCATTTTCAACACTTAAGAAGGTAAGGTTTTGACCGTCAAACTTGTATGTAGACGAATTATTAACTATCCAATCTTCTGCTATTTTTTGTGGATCAACTATTTCTTTGCCTGTCCCTAAAAAGAATATGAATCCTATTAAGGCGATAGCTAGAACAATAATCCAAATAATATTTTTGCTCATATGTTTTATTATTACTTATTATCTTGTTATTATTTTACCATATCATTATTTAAAATAGAAGTATTTACAAATAATTTAATAAAATGATAGTATATAGAAGGTAATTTGGAGGTGTTAAAATGATGTTTGATTTAACAGACGCAATGAGGGATGGTTATTATCCCGATGAGCCAGCAGGGGAAATACTCTTTCAAATGGTTGAATATGCCCTTCTAAAAAAAGAGGCAGAAGAAAGAATTGCCATTAGGAAAGAGGTGCAAAAGGGGCTAGAAGAAAGCGCAAAGAGCTTTGTTATTGTGATATAGACATTGCTCTTTTTTATTTTTGCATAATTTAATAAAAAGATTATAATATGATTATGAAAAGCAAAGTTATTTTAGCAACATTATTATTAATAGCATTCTTATCTTTTATCTTTTTTCATCTCTTTAAGGAAGATAAGATAAAAGAATTGGACAGTCAGGTTAATGAGCCAACAATTGCAACTAAAGAAGATGCAATACTTTTTTATGGCACCAACTGTCCTGCTTGCATATCATTAGATCAGTTGATGCGAGAAAAAGGCATTAATGAAAAAGTTTCATATGCACACAAAGAAGTTTATTACAATCAAGAGAATAATAATCAATTAATAGCTAAGGCAGGGGAGTGTGGCATAGATGCTAATTTAATAACAATTCCTTTCTTGTATGCAGATGGCAAATGCTATTTTGGAGTAGAGCCGATTATAAATTATTTTGAAGAAAAAATATATGATTAAAAAAATAATAACAATCTTATTCCTTTCTCTTTTTGTTTTTGCTGATAAGGCATTGGCAGTTTGTCCAGTTTGTACAGTTGCAGTTGCCTCAGGAGTTGGAGCTTCGCGCTCAATAGGAGTAGATGATTTAATAATCGGTTTATGGGTTGGAGCATTAATTGTTTCAATGATTATGTGGACTGTTGATTGGCTTAACAAAAGGAATATCAAATTCAAGGGATTGGGAATATTAACTACAATAGGATATTTTGCTTTAGTTGTTCTTCCGCTGTACACTATGGACATAATTGGGAACCCCTTAAATAGTTTTTGTGGCTGTGGAATTGATAAATTGTTGGTAGGAATAATTGGAGGTTCTATTGCATTTTGGTTTGGTGCTGTTTGGTATGAATATTTAAAGGAGAGAAATAATAATAAGGCATATTTTCCTTTTCAAAAGGTGGTGATGCCAATTTTGCCAGTAATAATCTTAAGTATAATGTTTTACTTTTTAACAAGATAAAAATATGAATAAAAAAATAGAAAACCTAGAAGAGTTTATCAAGAAAGTTGATGATATGAAAAAGCAAGACAAGATGGACTTGTCATCAGACCAAGATCTTACAATAGCAATAATGAATCTTGTTTCAATTGAAGAACACTTCTTTTTTACAGGAGCTAAGTTGGGCAAGACAGAATATTACGATATGATTAAAGATGTGAGAGAAATGAGAAAAGAGTTATTGCAAAAGATTATTAAAGAATACGAAGGGGAGGTGTGGTGTATTTCAAAGCACTTATTAGCTGCTAGTTATCGTTTAATGGAAGTAGGAACAAAACAACTAGGAATGGGAAAAAAGAAAGAGGCCTATGATCTTTTTGAAAAAGCATATAATCTTTATTCTCTTTTCTGGGGATTAAACTTAAAACTTCTGAATGTGGGCGATATTAAGAAGATAGATGATAATGCGATCAATAAAGAAGACAAAGAGAAAAAGGGTTTTATGGGTAAAATGGGGGAGTTGGTTAAAAAAGCAATTGATTGTTGTATTGAGTAAGATGAGAAACAAAATAATAATATTTATTTTATTTACTTTTTTTGTTTTAGGAACAATGTATTTTTTTTATGAAAATAAGTATGAAGATAAAATTTACCCCGGGGTTAGCATAGGGGACATTGATATAGGAGGTAAGACATTATTAGAGACAGAAGAAATAATAAACAAAGAGTTAGATAGATTAAATCAAGCAGGGATTGTTTTTAGCTATGAGAACAAAGACCTAGCCATATTTCCAATAATCTCTTCTTCTGATGGAGTAGCATTAGATATTTTAATTTCTTTTGATGTTGAAGAAACATTGAATAAAGCGATTCTTATTGGTCGCAGTGGAAACATATTTAACAATACGATTGAAAAAACAAAGCCAATATTTGGTAAGGAAAATAACATTACCCTAATAACTAATTTTAATGATAAAAAAATAAGCAACTATCTAAAAGAAGGTTTTTCCATATTTGATTCCCAAAATGCTTATTATTATTTTGATGAATATAATAATCTTTTAATACAGACAGAGAAAGATGGAAAAGCAATTAAATACGACAATTCTTTAATCGTTTTAAAAAACAATTTAGAAAATCTTAATTTTTCAGACATTATTTTAGAAGGTAGTGATGATATTCCTCAAATATCAGCTGGTGATTGTTTAGAAGCAAAAAGTGACCTAGAAGATGTTTTGAGTTTAGCGCCCATTAAATTAAAATATTTAAAGAAAGAATGGATTATTAAGAAAAAAGATTTATTAGCAATGATTACGATTCATAAAGAGAACGATATTTTAATTTTCAATTTAGATGAAATTAAAATAGAAGAATATGTTAAGAAAAATATTGCATCAAAAATAGACCAAACATCGTCTTTGCCCAAGTTTATTTTTAACAATAATGTTATTCAAAACTTTGAGCCAGGAAAAGAAGGTAAAAAACTAGACATTGATTTAACTGTAAAATTATTAGCTAATTTGATAGAAGATCCATTTAAAGAATTAGATCTTACAGTTAATGTATTGCCTTTTCCTGAAAACATCGATGAGAGTATTAATGATTATGGAATAAAAGAGATTATAGGGAAATATTCCCTAGGGTTCGTTGGCTCAACAACTGCTCGTACGCTTAATATTAAAAATGGGTCCAACTCTCTTAATGGATTATTATTGAAACCGGGAGAAGAATTTTCAATGCTTAAAGCGTTGGGAAATATTAATGAAGAAAATGGTTACCAAAAGGAGGCAGTGATAATAGGGGACGCAATTTATTATGAGTACGGTGGTGGGCTTTGTCATATAAGCACGACTTTATTCAGAACAGTTCTTAGTGCAGGACTGCCAGTAACTATGAGACAAAATCATTCATATAATATGCCGTATTATCAACCGCCAGGAACCGATGCTACTATCTATGAACCCGCCCCTGACTTTAAGTTTATTAATGACACGGGAAATTATATATTAATACAGTCCGAAGCAGTGGATCAAGAATTATATATTGAATTATGGGGAGGCAGTGATGGAAGAATAATAGAGAGAACAGAACCTGTTGTTTATAACATAGTTAAACCATTGCCGACAAAGTATATTAAAACTTATACATTAAGATCTGGGGAAACCAAGTGCACATATACACCATATGATGGAGCAGATGCATATTTTGATTATATCGTTACTTATATTGATGGAACGATAAAAGAAAAGCGCTTTAGATCTCACTATGTTCCAAGACAAGGAGTTTGTCTTGTTGGGATTTAATAAAATTAGATCAGAATTTATTCTTATTTGTTGGGTCAGCCATGTGATGCATTCAGAGCTTTAGATTGGGAAGAAACGAGTAAAAGCATTGAGAAATTAAATTTTATTTGTTAAAGTGTATTTAATGAATAACAAAGAAGAGAAAAACTTAGCTTTTGTAGACGGCCAAAATTTATATAGAGGAACAACAGAAGACGATCCCAAATGGAAAGTTGATCTTTTTAAGTTTAGAATTTATTTAAACAAAAAATACAAAATTGAAAAGGCCTATTATTTTTTAGGTTTTCTTAATGAAAAATATCAATATCTTTATGATAAAATACAAGAAGCAGGTTTTATTTTAAAATTCAGAGAACATAATTCTATGATGGAAGGAAAGAAAAAGGGAAATGTTGATACAAATATTATTTTTGATGTTATGGAAAGGATGTACGAAAAAGAAGATTTCGATAAGATAGTTATTGTTGCAGGGGATGGAGATTATAAGATATTAGTAGATTTCTTAATTAAAAAGGAGAAATTTAAAAAGATTTTATTTCCAAGTAAGGAATCAGCATCTTCTTTATATAAAAAAATGGGCTCAGAATATTTTGATTATTTGAGTAAAGAAAGCATAAAAGATAAAATAAAAAAGGCTCCTTAGGTAGTTAACCGTTCGGATCCTTTTTGACTTTGATGTTTACTTTATATCATTTTTATATAAAGCGTGTCAATATTAAATGGGTGACTAACGGGATTTGAACCCGTGCAAACACCTCCACAGGGTGTTGTGCTACCACTACACCATAGCCACCATGAATGTGTCCCCGGCGCGAATCGAACGCACAACCTACAGATTAGAAGTCTGTCGCTCTATCCAATTGAGCTACGGGGACATATATACTTAATATCAAAATTATTGATAAAAGGCAAGAAAATATTTTGACGAGAAAAAGGAAAAGTGATATAAGTTAATATGTAACGGGGTATAGTGAAACGGCTATCACGAGTCCTTTGGGAGGATTTATTCTGAGTTCGAATCTCAGTACCCCGAAGGCAATTTGCGAGTGTAGCTCAATGGTAGAGCGACAGCCTTCCAAGCTGTACATGAGGGTTCGATTCCCTTCACTCGCTCCAATGAAAAAAGTTGCCGTCGTTGGTGGCGGAGTTATAGGTCAATATATTTCTTGGAAATTAAGCGAGGCAGGTTATGATGTTTCTGTTTTTGATTATAGGAAAAAAGAATATTTGAAAGATAAGTCCTGTTCGGTTTTGGTTTCAGAAAGAATAAAAGATTTTATTCCTATTACTGATAACATAATAGAAAATACGATAGATTATTGTGATATTAATTTTTCTAGAGGAAAAACAACTCTTCAATTTAGTCCGTGCCACCTAGCTCTTAATAAAGAAAGATTAATGGAACTGCTTTTAAAATTAAATAATGAAAGTGGAACAAGATTTTTCTTTGAAACAAGGATAAGAAAAATTCCCAAGGGCTTTGATTATATTATCGGATGTGATGGAGCTGATTCTACAATCAGAAAATTGATGAATCTTAAGGCACCTCAATTAAAAATGGGAGTGCAGTGGTTTTTAAATCAAAAAGATGAGTCAAAAACAACCGAAACATTTCTTAGAAAAAATGGTTTTGCGTGGAGGATTCCTAGGGGTGATAATATTGAGTGCGGTTTTTTTGGTCAAAGCGAAGAAAGAGGAGATGATATGAAGGGAGCGTTAATTCCATCACCAAGATTTCCATTAATTAATGCTGGTTTAATTTTTTCAAATCAAGACAATGTTGTTTTATGTGGTGACTCAATGGGATTAACAAAGCCATGGAGTGGGGGAGGGATAATATGGAACCTTTATGCTTCTGACATATTAATTAATAATTTTCCTAATTTTAAAAAGTACAAAAAAGAAGTAATTAAATTCTTTTGGTGGAAAATACTAAAAGGAAAGATTCTTAATGCAATAGTCCATTTTTTAGGAAGATATTTTCCATATATTATCCCTAGAAAAATAAGGTACGATAATGATTTTTCAGTTGCTTTTACTTCTGAAAAGTGATAGGGTTATCTATATCAATCTATGTTTTTATTTAACAAAAAAAAGAAGAAAATAGATAATGTAGAAGATGCAGCTAGGAAAATTGAAGAACTAGAGCTAAGAATAGAGGAGCTTTCTTTAGAGATTGATAAAATGCAGAAAGAAAGTGAATTATATATTCAAAAGGCTAAATTAATTAGATATAATCCCTTTAATGAAATGGGAGGCGACCAAAGCTTCACTCTGGCGTTACTAAATAAAAGTAACGATGGAATAGTTATCACTTCAATTTTTAATCAAGAAAAAAGTAGAGTTTTTGGAAAAGAGTTATCCAAGGGAAAATCAACTCATTGCCTTAGCACGGAGGAAGAGAGTGTTATTGATGAAATGAAAAAGTATGGAAAAGAAAACCGAAACAATTAATCGTCCGCCGGTAGTTGTCATATTGGGACACATTGATCACGGCAAAACATCTTTATTGACTTCAATAAGGGATTTTAAGGTTTTAGAAAAAGAAACAGGTGGCATTACTCAACATGTTGGAGCATATCAAGTAGTTCATAATGAAAATAAAATTACTTTTATTGATACTCCTGGACACGAATCTTTTTCAGCAATTAGAGCCAGGGGCTCAAACTTAGCAGACATTGCCATCCTAGTTATTGATGCTGTTGAGGGAATTAAAAAACAAACTAAAGAAGCAATTGAACATATTAAAAAATCAAATGTTTTAACAATAGTTGCTTTTAATAAAATGGATAAACCCGGTGCTGATCCTGAAATGGTTAAACAGCAATTATTTAAAGAAGACATCTTAGTAGAGTCATATGGTGGTACAGTGCCATCAGTAGAAATATCGGCCCTAACCGGAAAAGGAATTACTGATTTATTGGATATGATTTTGTTAGTAGCAGAAATGGAGGATCTAAAAGCAGAGACAAATAAAACAGAAGGGGTAATTATAGAATCATATATGGATCCACAAAAGGGGCCAACATCAACTGTTTTAATTGAAAAGGGAAATTTAAAAAAAGGCGACTATATTGGAACGGAATCATCTGTTGGAAAAGTTAAATACTTGGGCGACTTTTTAGGAAAAGAAATAGAAGAGGCAGATCCATCAGACCCAGTTATAATTATAGGTTTTGAAAATGTTCCAATGGTAGGGGAGAGAATGTATGTTTATCAAAGCATTGATGAGGCAAAAACAAAGATTAAGGAAAAGGCCAATGGATATAATTTTGACGACGACTCTAATCAAGACAAGAAATATCTTAATTTGATTATTAAGGCAGATGCTCTTGGTTCAATTGAAGCAATTAGAGAGATATTAAATATTTTACCTCAAGAAACAGTTGGTATAAGAATAATTAAAGCAGAAGTTGGCAATGTTTCAGAAACAGATATTCGTCTTGCCAGGGGAGGAAATGCATCAATAATTTCTTTTAGAACAAAAATAGACAAAATAGCAGAAATTACAGCCGAGAAGGAAAATACTAAAATACACGAATTTAATATTATATATGAATTGTCTCAAAAGGTTAGAGAGTTAATGGAAAGAAAGTTAGTTAAAGAAAAAGAAAGAACTGAATTAGGAAAAGTTGATGTTTTAGCAATTTTTAGAACAGAAAAGAATAGACAAATTGTCGGAGGCAATGTCATAGAAGGGGAGGTGCCTAAAAGTGCAATGCTTGAAATAATGAGAGATGGAGAAAAAGTAGGCTCAGGAAAAATAGTGGGACTTCAGTCAGGTAAAAAAGATTGCGATGTTGTTAAAAAAGGAAAAGAAAGCGGAATACTTTATCAGGGTAGCGAGAGAATTAAAGAGGGGGACGAATTAATTATATACAGGGAAGATTACGTTAAAGAGCAACTATGAATCCAAGAGTAGAAAAAGTTAACAATTTGATAAAAAAAGAATTAGGCAATATTCTTTTAAGAGAGATAGATATTTTTCCTGGGACGCTAATGACATTGACAAGAGCTGAGTGTTCGCCTAATCTATTTGAGTGTAAAGTTTTTATTTCTATAATTCCTGAAAATAGTGCCGATGATGTAATGAAAATGCTCAACAGGAATATATATGATATACAGCAGGTATTGAATAAAAAACTTAATATGAGACCGGTTCCTAAAATATTATTTTGCAAAGAAGAAAAAACAATAGAGGCACAAAAGATAGAAAAACTTTTATTAAGTATTGAAAAAAAAGATTAAAGTTGCTATTCTTGTCTTATGGCGTGGTGGCCAAGCAGTAAGGCAAGAGTCTGCAAAACTCTCATGCGCGGGTGCAATTCCCGCCCACGCCTCCAAACACGCCTCGGTGCTGGAATTGGTATACAGGGCGGACTTAAAATCCGCTGGTCTTAGACCTTGAGGGTTCGAGTCCCTCCCGAGGCACAGATTTATAGAATATATGGACGAATATAACATAAAAAAAGAAATTATAAGATTTCTTAAAAAAGAATTCAAGAGAGCAAAAACAAATAAAGCAATAATTGGTATTTCTGGTGGTATCGACTCTGCTTTAACTAGTTTTTTATGTAGGGATGCAGGACTAGATTTATATATTTTTTTACTTCCCTATAATAAAAGGGGACTAAAAGAAGCAAAGTTAATATTAGATAAACTAAAGATAGAGGATAATAAGATTTTTTATTTAGAAATAGATACATTGATAGACAATCAAATTAAGAGCATAAAAAAAGCTTTAATATCTTCTGATTATAAATTAGATAAAATTAGTGAAGGCAGTGTCATCTTAAGAGAAAGGATGATTTTTTTGAATGCGCTGGCATCTTCTATTGGTGGTCTTGTGGTGGGAACCGAAAACTTAAGCGAGTATCTATTGGGTTACTTTACTGAATATGGCGACGAGGCATGCGATATTTTTCCAATAGCAGGATTATGGAAGACGCAGGTTTTCAACCTTGCTAAATATATGGATATCCCAACAGAAATAATTGAAAAAGAACCAACCGGAGATGTGTTTAAAAATTTAACAGACGAAGTTGATTTAGGATTTTCTTATAAAGATGCCGATAGAATTCTTTATCTTTATTTTATTAAAAAATTAGAAGAAAAACACATTATTAATGGTTATAATTTTAATAAAGAATTGGTGAAAAAAGTTATTAAAAGAGTTGATATCACAAATTATAAAAGAATCAAAAAACCAAAATGTTACTTTTCTGAGTATTGACAGAAAAGTATTAATTAATTATAATTTTATAAAAGGTCGCCTTAAGAAATATTAAATTTTATTAATATGAAAGACGAAGTTAAAATTGAAAAGATGGACCTAGAAGACATGAGAGAGCAAAGATTAGAAACCTTGGAGGATAGATTTCAAGAAATTGAAGCTAATTCTTCTTCTTGCAGTAGCCCTGGAGGAGGGGGAGTGGGAGGAGGGGGCGCATAAAGCCTCTTTCTTTTTTATTTATTTTAAAAATGAAAAAACTAGATAGAGATATTTTATCTTTAATAGATATAGCTCAAAAAAATAATCTCATTGGAAGAGTTGAGAGAGATTTTTATAAATATAATGATGACCCTAATTTTTTCTCCTATTTAATAGAGACAAAAGATAAGAGCTTTCTTAATTTTACTGATTCAGATTCTGAATTTAGAAGATATTTTTCTTTTGATAAAAAAAAATGCATAGTAAAGATGTTCGGAGAAGTAATAGAAAGGGCTTGTTCTTCTAGGTATAACAAAAAAGATTTGATTTGGGATAGTTATGAAAATATTAAATCAAATGCAATAGACCCGCTAGAATTTACATTTTTTGAAAAAGGATCAAGTATAAATTATTATAAAAATCATAACCAAAAAATAAATTGGACAGAAGCTTTTTCCTTAGGTAGCGGTAAAAAAATTCTTGCTCCAGCCCAATTGATATATTTAATTTATGAATATAAAAAAAATGAGCCGATTATAAGTATTCCAATTAGTACAGGCACGGCTCTTCACTCTAGCAGAGAAAAAGCTCTCTTAACAGGAATTCTAGAAATAATAGAAAGGGATGCTTTTATGGTAAGATATTTAACAAAGATGAAAACTAATTTGATAGATGAGACAAGGCTAGAAGATTGTGGCATAAAAAAAATTATACAAAATATTAAACAATACAATTTAGATGTTAAATTAGTGGATATAAATTTAGACGCACCCTCTTATTCTATTTTAGCAATTTTATTAGATAAAACTGAAATTGGGCCTGCCATTTCTATAGGCCTTAAATCAGATATTCATCTTAAAGATGCTATCCTTGGAGCACTAGAGGAGTGTTTTCAGGTGAGGCCATGGATAAGATCGATGATGATTTTGCAGAAAAAAACAGGAAAATTATATGGAAAAAATGAAAAATTGAATAGGGGTCTATTATGGTCAAATAAAAAAATGTTAAAAGAAATAAGTTTTTTCTTAAATGGAGATAAGGTCATAAAGAAAGATAAAAAATATAAGGAAAAAGATATTTTAAGTTGGATTATTGATAAAAATGTTTCTTATAAAGATGTTTCTTTGCCTTTCTTAGAAAATAAGTTTTTTGCAAGGAAAGTTTTTAGTTCATATTTCCAACCTCTTTTCCTTGACGAAAGATATCCCACCATAAATCATAAAAGGATTTCACAATTTGTTTCAAATTATAATATTAATAAAACTCCTCATCCTTTTTTATGAACAATGAAGAATTTTATAAAAAATTACTATCATATAATCCTACAGATATCGGTTCTGTTTTTTATAATAAAACAAAAATAGAATTCATTAAAAGTAAAAAAAATAAAATTCCAAGAACATGGAAGAGAATTTATTTTAAGATTTATCCAAGATTTAAACAAATAAAATTAAAGATTGATAATAATAAAAAAAATGAAGACATTCATTCTCTGCAGATTAATAGAAAATCTTCAAGGAATTTTACAAAAAGAAAAATAATATTTAAAGAATTGTCTAATTTTTTGGTTTCATCTGCTGGAATTAATAATATTAATAGAATATCAAATATTAATAATTCTAGAAGGATGTATCCCTCTGCGGGAGCCAGATATCCATTGGAAATTTATTTGCTTAATTTTAATAAAATAGGTAGTGTCAACAAGGGAATTTATCATTATAATATTAAATGGAATACATTAGAGCTGTTAAAAGAGGGGAGCTATAGAAAGATGTTATCTAAGATAATTCCTAATCAGAAATGGATAACAAATGGAGGAGAAGTCATTTTAATTATCACTTCTGTCTTTAATAGAACAAATATCAAATATAAAGATAGGGGGTGGAGATATATATATATTGAAGCTGGACATTTGGGACAGAATTTTTATTTAAATGCTGAAAAATTAAAATTAAAATGTTGCGCTATTGGTGGTTTTGATGATGATATGATCATTAATTTATTAAATTTAAATAATGAAAATGAAGTTCCAATTTACGCTTTTGTCTTAGGAAAATAAAATATGAAATTAGATAAAAAAAATAGCAATATCAAGCATACTCAGAATTTTCTAACCAAAAAAAAATTAGCTGAAAGGTTAATTAATGAATCAAATATTGAAGCAAAAGATCTGATCGTAGAAATAGGTCCAGGAAAAGGAATTTTAACTGAGATATTATGGAAAAAAGTAGAAAATATTTTGGCGATAGAAAAAGATAAGGAATTATTTTTAAATTTATATAATAAATATAAAAATTTTAGAAATATAAAAATAATACACAAAGATTTTTTAGAATATAAATTACCTAATAAGAAATTTAAGATTTTTTCAAATATTCCCTTTAATATTACTTCTCAAATTTTTAATAAAATAATGAATTCTAATTTTTTTGAAGAAGGGTATTTGATTGTTCAAAAAGAATACGCGGAGAAGATATGTGGCTCTCCATATTCTAATAAAAACTTGAAAGAGTCTTTAATTATAAAATACGATTTTGATTTAAATGTTTTATATGAATTTAAAAAGACAGATTTTTTTCCTGTTCCGTCAGTAAATATAGTTCTTTTACATATATTAAGAAAAAAGAAAACAAACCTAAAAGAAAGAAGAGAATATTTTGATTTTATATCATACAGTTTTTTACGAGGTAAAAAAAATATAAAGGTATCTTTAGAAAAAATATTTACTTTGGAGCAATTAAAAAGATTATCATTAGAATATTTTTTTGACTTAAATTCAAAACTTACAGAAATAAGTTTTGATAAATGGCTTAGTATATTCAATTATTACTTAGTGGGCGTTGAAGATAACAAAAAAATGCACGTCAAAAACTCTTTTGAATTATTAAAAAAATCTTCTAAAAAAATTAAAAAAATACACAGAACTTGCATCAGAAGATAATATATATTTTTTTAAATATAATCTATTATTTAATAGATGATAAGTAGGCGTCTATAGTATCTATAGACAACTCAAAAAAGAAGAGCAATCTTCTATGTGCCGAAACACCCCTAAAAGGTGTTTTGGTTTTTAAAAAGCAAAAACACGCTATCAAAGCGTGCTTTTCTTTATATCTCTAATATCTCAATGTATGCTTCTCTTATTCCGAAGTCCACGGCTTCTTGAGTGGTAGCAAACCATATATCTACCCAATAAGGGCCCTTTCTACGATTCATTCTGTCTTCAACAATAAAGACCTTGTCTCCGAAGTATTCAGGTATTTTAATTTCTGTTCCAAAGGGTAACATATTGTTTGCTACAATACCTTCTTTAACATGAATACCTGAAGCAGTTGTAAAGGGATCTTCATTTGTTTGCCAAACAGTTGAAGAGTATGCTGTAACAATTACTTTAACTAGATTTGGCTTGTCTTCTTCCTCTCTTGAGAAAGTCATTAAGATATTATTTTCTTCTTTTTGTTTATTGTCCGTCAATTCCACACTTGATTCAACTATTAATGTTGAGGCCAAGAAGAAGAAAAGTGCAATTGCCGGGATTACGATATATATTTGTTTTTTATGCATATAACTAAATCCTGCTTAGCAGGACTAAACATATTGTCACCTATAATATATATTTTGTCAATGGTTTTTTCCACATAGTAAAAATATCTTGATAATATGAAATCTTTGTGTTATAAGGAATTATATGGAAAATCAAACATTACAAAAGCTAAACGATACCGTTTCTGTTCCTCGCCCAGGAGAACTTATTGACGGCAAAATTCTTGCAATTGAGAATTTATCTATGTATTTAGATATTGGACCTAAAAAAACAGGAATAATATATGGTGCTGAATATCAGAACGCCAAAAACATATTAAAGAATATTAAAATAGGGGACACCATTTCTGTTAAGGTTGTTTCTCCTGAAAATGAAGATGGTTTTGTTGAGTTATCGCTAAGAGAGGCCGCAAAAGAATTGGCTTGGCAGACAGTTAGAGACAAAAAAGAAAAAAATGAAGAGTTTGAGGTTAAAATAGCAAAAGTAAACAAGGGAGGTTTAATGACCGAAGTTTCTGGTATCCCTGCATTTTTACCAACATCTCAACTTTCACCTGAAAATTATCCTCGAGTTCCTGAAGGAGACAAATCAAAGATATTAAGGAAATTACAATCATTTATTGGTCAAGAAATTAAGGTTAAGGTCTTGGACTTTGATGAAAAAACTGGACAAGTTATTTTAACTGAAGAATCAAAAGGAAGCGAACAAGTTCAAAATGCAGTTAGTTCTGTAAAAGTGGGAGATACAGTAGAAGGAAAGATATCTGGAATTGTTAATTTTGGTGCTTTTCTAAAATTTAAAATAGAAGATGGTTCAGAAATAGAAGGCCTTGTTCATATTTCTGAGTTGGATTGGCAACTAATTGATAATCCATCTCAAGTAGTTGAGGTTGGTCAAGATGTTAAGGCCCAAGTAATAGAAATAACTCAAGGAAGGGTCTCTCTATCAATTAAAAATCTTAAAAAAGATCCATGGCAAAATCTTGATTACAAGACCAACGATGTTGTTAAGGGATTAGTAACAAGATTTAACCCTTTTGGTGCTTTTATTCAAATTATTGATGAAAAAATAAAAGACGAGGATGCAAAAATACAAGGACTTATCCATGTTTCTGAGTTTGGCTCTGAAGAAAAAATGAAAGAGGTTCTTGAATTAGATAAGACATACGATTTTCAAATTTTAAGTTTTCAACCTCAAAGACACTGGATGTCATTAAAGATAAAATAAAATTATGAAGAGTCCAATGAAAGGCCTCCTAAAAAATATCTTCGTAGTTATTTTAATATTCCTTTTCATAGGAGCTGTTTTTGGTCTTTTTAATGTTACAGAAGAGGACATTTCTGCAGTTTCAATTACTGAGCTTGCCGAACAAATTAATTTGGAAAAAGTAAAAGAAATTAAAGTGATGGGAAATGATATTTACATCACTTATAATGACGATTCAAAAGCAACTAGCAAAAAGGAAACAGGAGACACACTTAGTCAAGCACTTTTAAGCTATGGAACAAGTCAAGAAAAACTAAAGACAGTTTCTTTTGTCTTCGAAGAGGTAGATGAATCATGGGCAGGGATATTAGCATTTTTAGCAATGTTTATTCTACCCTTACTGTTAATTGGAGTTTTCTTCTTTATGATATTCAAAAACGCCAAAGCAGGAGCAACACAGACATTTGATTTTACTAAAACAAAAGCCAAGATTTTTGGAGCAGAGGGTCACCCTAAAGAAAAAGTAACTTTCAAAGATGTTGCTGGGCTGAAGGAGGAAAAACAGGAACTAGAAGAGATAGTGGACTTTCTTAAAAATCCTCAAAAATACTTAAAAATGGGAGCAAGAATCCCTAAAGGTGTATTATTAGTCGGCCCTGCTGGTTGTGGAAAGACATTATTAGCAAGAGCAGTTGCTGGGGAGAGTAATGTTCCATTTTTCTCCGTAGCGGGGTCATCATTTGTAGAAATGTTTGTTGGTGTTGGTTCAGGCAGAGTAAGAAGCTTGTTTAATGCAGCAAAGAAGCATCAACCATGTTTAATTTTTATCGATGAATTAGACAGTATTGGAAGAGCAAGAGGTCCAGCAATATCTGGTGGCAACGAAGAAAGGGAACAGACACTTAATCAATTATTAACTGAAATGGATGGGTTTGAGCAAAGTGCTAAAATTATTATTTTAGCAGCTACAAATAGGCCTGATGTTTTAGACCCCGCATTATTAAGACCAGGAAGATTTGATAGAAAAGTTGTAATTAATTTACCTGACATTCAAGAAAGAAATGATATTTTAGGTATTCATTCAAGAGGTAAGCCATTGGGTAGTGATATTAACTTGAGAGAGGTTGCAGAAAGAACACCTGGTTTTTCTGGAGCTGACTTGTCTAATGTCTTTAATGAGGCGGCTATTTCTTCAGCAAAAGAAGATAGTAAAACAATTTCTCAAAAACAATTATTGGATTCAATTGAAAAAGTATTATTAGGCACAGAAAGAAGAAGTCATATTATGACTGACAAAGAAAAAGAAATAATTGCTTATCACGAAGCAGGGCACGCACTAGTAAGTCAAAAATGTTCTGATGCAGAGCCAGTTAGAAAGATATCAATTATTGGTAGAGGTCTTGCAGCGGGGTACACTCTAAAAGTTCCTAAAGAAGAAAAAATGTTAAGAAACAAAAGAGAGTTTGAAGCAGAAATCGCCGTTCTTTTAGGAGGGCACCTAACAGAAAAAATGGTTTTTGGTGAGACAACTACTGGCTCATCTGATGATTTGAATAAAGCGAGTAGCATAGCAAGAAATATTGTTAAAAAATATGGAATGTCTGATATGGGGCCAGTTATTTTTGGCAAAAGACAATCTTCAATGTTTCTAGGCAACGAATCAGAAACAAGAAATTATTCAGAGGCAACTGCAATTAAAATAGACGAAGAAGTAAATAGAATAATTGACAGGGCTAAAAAAGAAGCAGAAGAAATATTGACTAAAAACAGAAAAGTGCTAGATAAAATAGCAAAGACATTGATTAAGAAAGAAACAATAGAGCGTGAAGAATTTGAAAAGTTAGTAAAATAAAAATGCGCATGTAGCTCAGGCGGTTAGAGCACAGCTCTTATAAAGCTGGGGTCGATGGTTCGAGTCCATCCATGCGCACATCTTGTTTTTTTAATTACTTTAAGATATTCTCTTAATGGAGCGTTGAAATGTTATCAAGCGAAGTGTTAGAAAAAACTTACCTTGAATTAAAAGGCGACCTGCCCGAAGTTTGTTTTTTGAATCCTAGCTATGCAGAAATTGCAAGCAATGGACTTGAAAAAGGGTATATCGTTTACAAGCTATGTTTCGTGCTAGACGAATCATGGGCTATTTCTTTTGGAAGAATGTGTGGTAAGTATTCCGCAAGAAAATATGATTGCGATATTGCCGCTGTTCCAATTGATTCAAACAAAGATATCACACAGATTCTTCAGGGTAACAAGTATTTTTTCTATTCTCCAATTTTTACTTACAGCTCAGGAGAGTTTGCAGTAAGAGCAGGGTCTTTTTTTGCATCAGAAATGATAAGTGTCGTTTCAAAGCTAGGAAGATTCGAGGTGAAAAAGGGGAGTTATAGTGAAGAAATCGTCGAACACTTAAGGGATAAAATAAGAGAAATTTTGTCCTAAAAAAGATGGCAAATGCCATCTTTCAATTTGACTAAAATCAATAAATCTAATAGAATACAAAAGAGCTAATTACCTCTGGGCGTATAGCTCAGTTGGTTAGAGCGTTACGTTGACATCGTAAAGGCCTCCTGTTCGAGTCAGGATACGCCCACCAAATTAAAAATAAAAATATGACAGAAGAAACAAAAAAAGAAGAAAATAATAACGAAACAGAAGTTGAAGAAAAGGAAAACGCTGAGGCAGAAGTCGAAGCTGATTTAGTCGTTGAAGAAGAAGTCAAGGAAATTCCTGATGTTAAACCAGGGGATACTGTAAAAGTTTATCAAAAAATTACAGATGTTAGAGATGGTAAAACAAAAGAAAGAGTCCAGGTCTTTGAAGGAGTTGTTTTAGCAAGGAAGCACGGTAAAGGAGTTTCTGCTACAATTACAGTAAGAAAGGTTATTGATGGTGTTGGAGTTGAAAGAATATTCCCACTACACTCACCATTTATTGAAAAAATAGAAATTGTAAGAAGTTCAAAAGTAAGAAGAGCAAAATTGTATTACTTGAGAGAAGCAAAGGGAAGAAAGGCAAGATTGAAAACGAAAGAAGAGAAGACCCAGGGCGAGTGATGGAATTGGCAGACATCTATGCTTGAGGGGCATAGGGGATTATTCCCGTGCGGGTTCAAGTCCCGCTTCGCCCACTTGCATTTTACGGGCGGTTAGCTCAATTGGCAGAGCACTTCGTTTACACCGAAGGGGTTAGGGGTTCAAGTCCCTTACCGCCCACCATATGCCGAGGTAGCCAAGTCGGTCACGGCGAATGTCTGAAAAACATTAGATTCCGGTTCGATTCCGGACCTCGGCACATAATTGCGGGCGTCGTATAGTGGCTATTATGCAACCTTGCCAAGGTTGAGACGGCAGTTCGATTCTGCTCGCCCGCTCCATAATTAAAATATAAAATATGAAAATAAATTGGTGTGGAGATTCTTGTTTCGAAATAAATTGTACTTCAAAAGATAGGGAAAATATCTTAACTGTTGTTGACCCTAAAGAAGATAAAAAAAACAATAAAGCAGATATCGTGTTACAAACTCATTCAAAAGAAAACGGCTTTAAGACAGGCGATCAGTTTGTCATTTCTTCTTGTGGGGAATATGAGAGAAAGGGGGTATTTATTCAAGGAATAATGTCTTTTCAAGATGATTCAAATATAATTTACACTCTAGAAGTTGAAGATGTTAGAATTTGTCATTTAGGGTATTATAAAAAAGATACTTTGAATGAAGAGCAAATTGAAGAAATAGGAAATATTGATATTTTAATGATTCCAATTGACGGAAATAAAACAATTAATCATTCAGAGGCGGTAAAAATAATTTCTTTAATTCAACCATCAATTATTATTCCAATGTGTTATAAAAAAGAATCGTTAGATCATTTTTTAAAAGCAATAGGGGAGAAAGATATTGAGCCAAAAGACAAATTAAGCATTCAAAAGAAAAATATTACTTCATCTGACGAAAAAGCAGAAATTGTTATTTTAGAAGAAAAATAAAATGGTAAAAAAAGAAGAAGAATTACAACATATAGGTAAGGTTGAAGAAAGAGAAATCTCTCTAGAAATGAAAGAGAGCTACATTGACTATGCAATGTCTGTTATTGTTGCAAGAGCCCTACCAGACGTTAGAGATGGATTAAAGCCAGTTCAGAGGAGAGTTTTGTATGCAATGTATGATATGGGAGTAAGACACGATGCTAAGTTTAGAAAATCAGCAGCTGTTACTGGTGAGGTTTTAGGAAAATATCATCCTCATGGCGACTCTTCTGTTTACGGAGCACTAGTTAGAATGGCACAGGACTTTTCATTAAGATATCCACTAGTTAAAGGACAAGGAAACTTTGGAAGTATTGAAGGTGACCCACCTGCAGCTCAAAGATATACCGAATGTAAATTATCAAGAATTGGAGAAGAGTTATTAAAAGATATTGATAAGGACACTGTTAATTGGGGAGACAACTATGATGCTACAAGGCGTGAGCCATTAGTTTTGCCATCACCATTGCCAGGGTTATTATTGAATGGCTCAACTGGTATTGCAGTTGGTATGGCAACAAATATTCCACCACACAACTTAAAAGAAGTTTGTGATGCTTTGATGCATTTGATTGATAATCCTAAGGCAGAAACAGAGGACTTGTTTGAGTTTGTCAAAGGTCCTGATTTTCCAACAGGTGGAATAATTTATAATAAAAAAGATATTCTTTCAGCATATTCTCAAGGAAAAGGATCATTTTTAGCAAGAGGTCGTGTTGACATTATTGAAAAAGAAAAAAACAGTCAGATAGTTGTTACAGAAATTCCTTATCAAGTTGATAAGTCAGCCCTTATCATTCAAATGGCCAATTTAGTCCAATCAAAAAGATTAGAGGGAATTAAAGATATTAGAGATGAATCAGACAAAGATGGAATGCGTATCGCTATTGATTTACAAAAAAACTCCATTCCTAAAAAGATATTAAATATATTATACAAATATACTGACTTACAGAAAAATTACCACTTAAATATGCTTGCGCTGGTAGACGGAATTGAGCCAAGAGTTTTGAACTTAAAAGATGTTTTAGAGTATTACTTAATTCACAAGCAAGAAGTTATTGTAAGAAGAACAAAATATGAATTAGATAAAGCAAAGGAAAGAGCTCATATTTTAGAAGGTATTTCAAAAGCATTAGATAAGATTGATGCAGTAATTGAAACGATTAGAAAGTCAAAAGATAAAGAGGATGCAAAAAAGAATCTTTCTACTAAGTTTAAGTTAACCATAGCTCAGGCAGAGGCGATTCTAGAAATTAAATTACACCAACTAGCTAAACTAGAAAAACAAAAAGTAGAAGATGAACTTGCTTCAAAATTGAAAGAAATAAAAGAATTAACAAAAATACTAGAAAGCAAGGCCGAGCAAAAGAAATTAATGAAAAAAGAAATTAGTTCTGAAGTTGAGATGTATGGGGATGAAAGAAAGACAACTATTATGGCTAATAGTCCTCAAAGTATTTCTGAGGAGGATTTAGTGCCACTTGAAGATGCAATTGTAACTTTAACAGCCGGAGGATATATTAAAAGAATTAATCCATCAGAATACAAAAAACAAAATAGGGGAGGACAAGGAATGATGGGAATGAAAACAATGGAAGATGATGCAGTTTGTCATTTCTTTAGTGCTAAAACACACGATTCTTTATTTTTCTTTACTGATTTAGGAAAGGCCTTTCAAACAAAAGTTTATGAAGTTCCAGAAGGTGTTAAAGCAAATAGAGGCAGAGGACTTGCCAACTTTTTAGAAATATCTAATCAAGAAAAAGTTCTTTCTGTTTTGGCCTTAGATAAAAAGGACAAGGAAGACAATATAAAATATTTAGTGATGGCTACTAAAAACGGCATTGTTAAAAAAACATCACTTAAGGACTTCGATAATGTTAGAAGAAATGGACTTATTGCAATTAAATTAAAGTCCGGTGATGCTTTGTGTAGTGTCAAAAAAATTGCTGATGGAGATGAGATAATTTTAGCTACTAAAAATGGTCAATCAATTAGATTTTCTGAGCGTGATGTAAGACAAATGGGAAGACCTGCTTCAGGAATTAGAGGGATTAAAGTTAAAAAAGGAGACGAGGTTATTCAAATGGAAGTAATTAAAAAAGATCAAGACAAAAAAGATTTCTTACTAGTATTAACTGAAAATGGATACGGAAAGAAAACATTATTATCAGAATACAAAACACAGGGCAGAGGTGGATCAGGAATTAAAATTGCCCATATTACAGCTAAAACAGGACCATTAGCTAAAATTGAAACTATGGTTGGCAAGGATGATTTGATTGTAATTTCTAAAAAAGGACAAGTAATCAGAACTAAACTTAATGATGTTCCTAAATTAGGAAGAGATACTCAAGGAGTTAAAATAATGAAAATGAAAGTAGGGGACAGTGTTGCTTCAGCGACCTGTGTGGAAAAAGAGCAGGAAGAATAATTTACAAAGAGCTATTTTCTTTGTATAATAATAATATGAACGAAGGATTTTTAAATCCAAGTGAGATTATAAAAAATGTCTCCTTGAAGAGCAGTATGAATGCTTGTGATTTGGGTTGTGGATCAGGCGGTTGGGTTATTCCACTAGCTAGACAATTGAAAGATGGAACTGTTTATGCAGTTGATATTTTAGACGAGGCATTGTCTGCCCTTGAATCGAAGGTTTCTGCTCAAAACCTATCAAATGTTAAAACATTAAAGGGGGACATTGAGGGAACAGTTAAATTAAGAGAAGATTATTTTGACTTGGTTTTAATGACCAATCTTTTATTTCAAGTAGAAAATAAACTAAAAGCAATAGAATTAGCCAAAAGTTTGATAAATCAAAATGGAATGATATTAATTGTTGATTGGAAAAAAGACGCACCGATGGGCTTGAAAGAGGGAAGGATTTCTTTACAAGAAACAAAAGAAATGGCAATGAAAGCAGGATTAAAAATAGAAAAAGAGTTTATCGCAGGAGCTTTTCACTGGGGACTAATTATTAAAAAAATATGAAAAGATTAATTTTAATGTTATTAGTATTTTCTTTATTCCCTATTTTCGCCTTTGGTGCTTGTGATCCTGATACGCCAATGCTTAATGACATAGCTAGAGATAATTGTGTTTCGGGAGGGGGAACATGGAATTCAAGCAACTGCACATGCTCTTATGGCGGCGGGGGTAGTGGTGAGCCGTGCGAACAAGGAAAAATTTGCAATCCAATTAGACATAATACTTTTGGAGCTCTTTTTGATGCTATTATTAGTTGGATTATTGATATTGCTTTGGTTATAGCTCCATTAATAATTATTTATGGTGGATTCTTGCACATTACTTCTGCGGGGGACCCAGCAAAATCTTCTCAAGGAAAAAAAGTAATACTTTATGCTGCCATTGGTTTAATAGTTGCAATTCTAGCAAGGAGCTTGATTGGTATTCTTGAAGGAATAGTGGTAATATAGTAATATAAAAAATATGAAAAAAATAAAAAACAAAATATTATTTTTATTAGCAGTTATTTTACTAATTCCTTTTGTTGCTTCAGCCGATGCTGTGGTTGATGTAATTGACAACATTAAGAGTTGGATTTATGATGTTTCAGTGGCCTTAGCTGTTTTAATGTATTTAGTGGCTGGATTTCTTTGGATGAGTGATGCTGGAAGTGTTGAGAGAGTAAAGTTGGCTAAAAACATAATGATTTCAACAACAATTGGATTGCTTATTGTTTTAATGGCAGGAGCTATAGCTAATATTGTTGCTGGATTTAAGTGATAGTTAAAAAATATTATTGATAAGAAAGGATTATAAAAAATAAAGGTCGATCTATGATTAAAAATAACTTTATAAATATGAAGAAAAAAATATTAGGACTAATCGTTCTTACCTTGTTCATTACCTTTTTAGGAGCTGGCTTAGTTTCTGCAGACGACCCACTTGCTGGATGTAAAATGACTGATGACCAAGCAACAAAAATATTGAATGGTTTTGGTATTACTTGTACTTTAACAAATGTTGGTAGTTTAAAGTATTGTAATTTTACTAATACTGAATGTGGAATGTGTTGTATGATTAATATAGTTTATAATATTACTAATTGGGTATTTGTGATATTGATGTCAATATCATCATTAATGATTATTTGGGGGGCTGTAATGTTTACAACCTCAGCAGGTGATCCAGAGAAAACAGGAAAAGCAAGACAACTTATTATTTATGCTGCAGTTGGTATCGTGGTAGCACTATTCTCACAAGCAATTCCAATGATGTTAAAGTTTGTAGTTGGAGTTTAATATTGACACTCTCTTTCTTTTGGTATAAAAGGGGAGAGTGTTTTTATGCCGAGGTGGCGGAATTGGCAGACGCGTATGCCTTAGGAGCATATGCCCTTGTGGTGTGAGGGTTCGACTCCCTCCCTCGGCACATAGAAAAAAAGACCCTTTGGGGTCTTTTTTAGTCGATAGATATTTTTTTGTTTTTTGCTCTTTCTATTTTTTGCATTCTTACTGTTAGTATCCCTTCTTTTATTTTTGCATCTATTCTTAATGTGTCAATTTCTCTTGGTAGAATTATTTCTTTTGAAAATGGTCCCCAATAGCACTCTTCTAAAAAATACTTCCTATCATCATCTTTTGCTGGATTTTGTCTTTCTCCTTTAATTATCAAAATGTCATTTTCCAATGAAACATCTATTTCATTGTTTTTTACTCCAGCGATTGCTGATTGAACAACAAGCTCAGTATCTGTTTCGTATACATCAACTATTAATTGTCCTTTTGGGTTGTCCCAATTTTTTGTATTTTCCATATATTATAATTTACAAACACTTTTTAATTTCTTAATTCTCTTGAGTCCTAATAAGAAGAATGTAAATATTACTAGAACTAAAGTAAGTGAACCAACTACACCATTTATTATATCTGATTCTAAGAAAAAATTAAAGGTGGCATGAATAATTACCGCTAGAAAGAAGCCAATTAAAAATAATACATAGCGATATCTTAAGTGATAAAATGATAGAGCTAGGAAATATCCAATTATTCCTGAACATAATAGGTGAAGTAGTGTTGCTCCTAGAAACCTACTAAATGTAAGAATGGCAGGGTTTGTAAGTAATATCGTGCTTTGATTACAGAAAAGAATTATATTCTCAATTGTAGCAAATCCAAGAGCACCAATAATCATATATATTGGCAAATCAATTGGCTCATCAATCTCTGACGATTTTAATACAGAAAACCTTACGGCAAAATATTTGAATAATTCTTCTATTAGGCCAATTACAAAAATATATTTAATTATTAAAAAAGCAGTCCCTTCTATTCCTAGCTTATTTAGATCACCTATGAGCCATAATTCAAAACAAAGAACTGGAACAGACATAAGCATTCCTGCAAGAAATACTTTTAAAATTTTTCTTTTTGGCTCTGGCAAATTATCTTTTCTTAGAAAATATATTAACCAGATGAGTCCAGGTAGTAAAGCGAGTAAAAATGCAATTAAAGTATTATTCATTTATTCTTAAATTAGAAATTGGTTTGATTATTTTTTTAATATTTGGTGAATATATTGAAACTAATCCAATCATCAAAGCATTATCGCCAGTATATTTTTTATTAGGGAGAAGTAATTTTACTTTCGTCTTTTTCTTAAATTCTTTAATTAGTTTTTGATTAGCTGAGACGCCTCCGCCTAGAAGTAATGATTTTGCTTTATATTCATTAACTGCTCTTAGGGTTTTATCAACTAAAACATCCACTATTGATGATTCTATTTCAAATGACATCTCTTTAATATAGTCATCAGTTATTTTATTTTCTTTAGAATGATAAAGAACAGCTGTTTTTAATCCTGAAAAACTAAAATCATAATTTTTATCGTTCATCATCGGACGGGGGAGAGCAATATTATAAATATTACTTTTGCACTCTTTTGCTTTTTTAGATATTTCAGGTCCTCCTGGGTAATTAAGTCCTAGTATCCGAGCTGTTTTATCAAAGCATTCTCCCGCAGCATCATCTCTTGTTTCTCCAATTATTTTATATTTTCCTATTTTTTCAAAATATATTAATTGTGTATTTCCACCAGAAACAATTAAAGCAATTGCAGGAAGTTCTAGTTTTTCATTGGGACTTAAAAAGCTAGATAAAATATGCCCCTCTAAATGATTAATTCCAGCAAGGGGTATTTTATAATAATATGACAATGATTTTGCTAAATTAATTCCTGTATAAAGACAGGGCTCAAGTCCTGGACCAATAGTTACAGCAATTTTATTAATATCTTTAATTTGATATTTTGTGAGAAATTCCTTTAATTGTAAAAAAAGCTCTTCATTTTTTTCTAAGTTCTTTTTAATTTTTGATATTTTTTTATTGTCTACTAGCTTGCTTTCTTTTAATAGGCTTGCTTTTTTAAGTGATTTAATTAGTAGGGGAACAAGGGCTGATTGATGCTCTCTTTTTGCGATAGCAGGAAAAACTCCTCCATATGGCCTATGGGCTTCAATCTGAGATGCTGTTAGGTCGGAGAGCACTTCAAAATTAGCGTAATCAAGCTTTTTTGAGCCCTTGGCTTTTATTATGCTTATAGCTGTATCGTCGCAACTTGTTTCTATTGATAAGACAATCATATTGATTATTATTGTAGGACAAAGTTGACGATGATGCAACTTGACTAAACTTGATTTTAGGGTTATATTATATCCATATTATGACTAAAAGAAAAACGATATTTTACTTATTTTCGGTATTAATCCTAGCTGTCGTTGTTGGACTTTTTTGTTATCCAAATCCATACAACAATTTAGTTGATAAATACAATTTAAATATTCCACATTTTCCAGAAACAGAGTTTAGATTAGGACTTGACTTGAAGGGTGGTGTTCATTTGCAATATGAAGCTGACTTAAGTCAAATTGATGAAAAAGAAAGAGATAATGTAATGGAAGGTCTAAAAGATGTTATTGAAAGAAGAATCAATATTTTTGGTGTAACAGAGCCGGTCATACAAATATATGGATCTGATAGGATTGCTGTTGATTTGCCTGGAATGGAGAGCATTGAAGATGCAATTGCCTGGATAGGGGAAACACCTTTGCTAGAATTTGCAGAAGAAAGGACCTCTGAGGATATGGAAAGAATTAATCAAAAAAGACAAGAGATTCAAGGGCTTAGTTTTGAAGAGATGCAAGAAGTTGAAGAATGGTATGTTGCCTTTGAGGATTTTTACCAAAAAACAGAATTAACAGGAAGATATTTAGAAAAAGCAAAATTATCTTTTAATGAAACAACGTATGCTCCTATAATTGAGCTTCAATTTGACAGTGAAGGAACAAAACTATTTGAAGAAATAACAGAAAGAAACACTGGTAAGACGCTAGCAATTTACTTAGACGGAGAATCAATTATTGATATGGGTGATGGTAGCGTTTATGCTCCTAGGGTTAATGAGAAAATAAGTGGAGGAAAAGCAATTATTACAGGCCAAACAGATATTAATGTTGCTAAATTAATCGTTCAAAGATTAAATCAGGGATCATTGCCTGTTCCATTGGGCGAGCCAATCGTTCAAAAAAAGGTTGGACCAACTCTTGGTGCAATATCACTAAACAATGCTGTTTTAGCTGGAATGTATGGATTATTAGCAATTCTTTGTTTCTTGATTATAATTTATAAGCTTCCTGGATTACTTGCTTCAATTTCATTGATTATTTATTGTATGATTTTATTGGCTTTAATTAAGTTAATTCCAGTAACACTGACTTTAGCAGGAATTGGAGGAATTATTTTATCAGTTGGAATGGCAGTTGATGCTAATATATTGATTTTCTCAAGAATGAGAGAAGAGCTAAAGCAAAGCAAAGATGTTTTACTAAGCGTAGAAGAGGGCTTTAGTCGTGCATGGTCATCAATTAGAGATGGAAACTTTACTACTTTAATTGTTGCTTTTATTTTATACTTTTTAGGAACAAGCTTTATTAAGGCCTTTGCATTTGCATTGATATTAGGAATATTAATTAGTATTTTTTCAGCAATGGTTATTTCAAAGTTATTTATACACGTCGCAGCTAAAAGTAGATTAGGAAAAATTAAATGGTTATGGTCATGAACTTTATAAAACATTCAAAATTATATTTTATAGTAGCAATAATAGTAGTTGGATTAAGTGCCTATTCTTTATTTTCATTTGGTCTTAATTTAGGAATTGACTTTGAGGGTGGCAGTATGATTACAATAAATTATACTAGCGAAAGGCCACAATTAGACGAAATCAGAAATTTACTTTCAGGAATTGAAGAGGCCTCAGGAATGCAAGTTCAACCACTAGGGGACAAAGAGATTCTTTTGAAAATTAAAGAAAAAGACATAACAAGCGAATCATTTTCTAAAATAATAAACGCGCTACCGGGAGAATTTGATACTTCTATTGAAACAATCAGTCCTGTTGTGGGAAAAGAATTAAAAGATAAAACATTGATCGTTGTCTTGGCAGCGCTAATTGCTATGCTTGCTTATATCGCTCTTGCTTTTAATAGTGTTAGCAAGCCAATAAGTTCAATTCAATATGGAATATCATCAACATTAATGCTTTTCCACGATTTAATTATTCCATTAGGTGTTTTGGCCTTTTTAGGATATTATTATGATATACAAATTAATATACCAGTTATTACTGCTCTTTTAGCAATTGTTGGTTATTCAATCAACAACAATATTGTTATTTTTGATAGAATTAGAGAGAACCTTAAAAGAGAAAATAGGCTTTCATATTCTGAGATAGTTAATAAAAGTTTGAATGAAACATTTGTTCGTTGTTTAAATACATCATTCACAGTTTTGCTTGTACTAATTCCTCTATATTACTTTTTTACAAATGAAGAGAGCTTGAAATACTTTACCCTTGTTATGGGAATAGGTATTTTTGTCGGATTTTTCTCATCAATATTTTTATCAAGTCCATTGCTAGTAGCTTGGAATAATTATAAGAACAAGAAAAAATAATCATGAACTCTAAAATAATATCACAAAACATATTAAAAGAGCTTCCTGAAAGAACAAGAGAGGTGATTTCTCGCAGATTTGCCCTAAGTAAAATTAAAAAACCAGAAACACTAGAATCAATTGGCAAAAGTTTCAAAATTACTAGAGAGAGAGTTAGGCAGATTGAAAATGATGGAATTAAAAAGGCAAAAAAAATTGCTGAAGAAAAAAATGATTTTAAAGAAGTGATTAGTTTTTATCAAAAAGAAATACAAAAATGTGGAGGAGTAGTAAAAGAAGATAAAGTGGCAATAGAAGATAAAAATCATACTATATTTTTAATCTCATTAACAAATAAAATAATTAGAGAAAAAGAAAATGATAGTTTTTATTCTTTTTGGGCAATAAATAAAGAAAGTATTTCAAGAGCGAAAGAAAATATTAAAAAAACAATCAAAGAATTAAAAGAAGAAGGGGAACCAAGAGAGATTAAAAGTTTTCCTGAAGAATTAGAGATATCAAAAGAGATTTTAAAAACATATGATGGTAAAAAAATGGGACTAAGCTCTTGGCCCGAAGTTAACCCTAAAACAGTAAAAGATAAGATTAAATTAATTTTAAATCAAGAGAAAAAACCAGTGCACTTTAAGGAGGTGGCAGAGATGATTGGCAATCTTCCTCAAAAAAGAAATCTTCATCCTCAGACAATTCACAATGAATTAATTAGAAATCAAGAATTTGTTTTAGTCGGTAGGGGATATTATGCTCTAAAAGATTGGGGATATAATCCTGGACAAGTGAGAGATGTGATTTACCAAGTATTAAGCGTAAGCGATAGTGGCTTGCCAAAAGATGAAATAGTTACTTCTGTTTTAACTCAAAGAATGGTAAAAGAATCGACAGTTTTATTAAATCTTCAAAACAAAAAGTTTTTTAAAAGAGACGAAGAGGGAAAGTATAAAATAAAAGAAGCATAACAATGTTAGAAACGGCATTAATAATAGAAAAAGTAGCACCCTACTTTTTGATATTAAAAGCCCTCATAATTCAATTCTGGTGGATAGTTCCTCCTTTTTTGCTTTATCCTCAATTAAAGTTTTATTTTACTCTTTACATGGCTGTTATGTGGTCAAGTGACAAGTCAAGAGAGGGAATTGTTTTAGAAATAAAAATACCACACAATTTAACTAGGCCAGTTAAAGCAATGGAGAATGTAATGAATTCTATTTGGGGAAGCTATGATCCACCTAAAGATTGGAGAGCATCTTATTTTGAAGGAAAGGTAATTCTTAAAACATCATTTGAAATAGCTGGAATAGACGGTGTCCCTCATTTTTATATCAGAATACCTAAAAGCAATAGAAAGCTTATTGAATCAGCAATATATTCTCAATATCCTGAAGTAGAAATAATAGAGGTTCCTGATTATACAAAGCAAGTCCCAATGGATATTCCTAACAGTGAGTGGGACTTATGGGGAACTGATTTTGAATTGATTAAACCAGATATATATCCGATTAAAACATATGAACAATTCTTTGAAGAAAGGCCCGACACTCCTAGTGAGGAAAAGAGAATTGATCCCTTGTCATCACTATTTGAAACAATTTCAAGAACTGGCAAAGGGGAGCAGATGTGGATACAATTAACTATGTGGCCAGTTAGCACAAAAGAAAATGATTATGTTGGCAGGGGCAAGGAAGAGGTTAATAAATTAGCTAATAGAAACAAAAAAGGAGGATTTGTATCTATGATAGAGGACTTTTTTAATTTATTATTTACTGGAAAAATGTCAGAGTTACCCAAAGAAGCAGAAACAATTTTGCCGCCAGAGATGAAATTAACTTCTGGAGAGAGAGATGTTGTTTCAGCAATTGAAAAGAAAATATCAAAACCGTGCTTTCAGGGATTCGTCAGATATATTTATTTAGCAAAAAGAGAGGTTTTCTTTGGTGGAGCTAAAGGATTTGGAGTGAGTTTTTTCTCTCAGTTTGCTACTCAAAATCTTAATAATTTAAAACCATGGGGAGATGTAACAACAAAAATACAAGCACCTGATATCTTTACTGCGAGAAGATTATACTTAAGAAAAAGAGATATTTTAGAAAAGTACAGGAACAGAGATCCTTCATTTGATCCTTATCCTAAAGAAGGAGCAATTTATGCTTTTAATATTGAAGAATTAGCAACAATTTATCACTTCCCAGGAATTGATGCAGTTCCTAGCTCAGCATTAGAAAGAATAGAAATGAAGAAGGCCGCTCCTCCATCAACGCTGCCCATAGAAAATTAAAATTATTATGAATAAAGATATTATATTTTTTGGTAAAACAAACTTTAGAGGAGAGCAAAAGAAGTTTGGAATTAAGTTTGACGACAGAAGGCGCCATGTTTATGTTATTGGTAAAACTGGAATGGGTAAAACCGAGCTACTAAAAAATATGGCTATTCAAGACATTAGAAACGGTGGTGGATTAGGATTTATTGATCCTCATGGAGAGGCGTCAGAAGAGTTGCTTAAGTTTATTCCAGAAGAAAGGATTAAGGATGTGGTTTATTTTAATCCATCTGATATAGATAAGCCAATCGCATTTAATATTATGGAAGATGTTGATCCTGATTATAGGCACTTGATTGCTGGAGGACTAATGGGTGTATTTAAGAAAATATGGCCTGATGTTTGGTCTTCTAGAATGGAATATATTTTAAACAATGCAGTTTTGGCCTTGCTTGAAATCAAGGGTTCAACATTGCTTGGCATTAATAGGTTGTTATCTGATGCTGAATGGAGAAAAGAAGTTCTTGAAGATGTTCATGATCCAGTTGTTAAGGCCTTTTGGACAAAAGAGTTTAGTAGATATTCTCAGAGATATGAGACAGAAGCAACGGCAGCTATTCAAAATAAGATTGGTCAGTTTATTTCTAGTCCTTTAATTAGAAATATTGTTGGACAAAAAAAATCAACTATTGATATTAGGCGTATAATGGATGAGAAAAAGATATTAATAGTTAATCTTTCAAAAGGAAGAATAGGGGAGGACTCATCTAGATTATTAGGAGCATTACTTGTTACCAAACTTCAGCTTGCAGCAATGTCTAGGGTAGATATTTCTGAAAATGAAAGAAATGATTTTGCCTTATACATTGATGAGTTTCAAAATTTTTCAACTGATTCTTTTGCCAGCATTTTATCAGAAGCAAGAAAGTATAGATTATCTTTAATTTTAGCTCATCAATACATTGGACAAATGGAGGACAAAGTAAGGGAGGCTGTTTTCGGAAACGTTGGAACAATGATTACTTTTAGAGTTGGTGCTGAAGATGGAGAATTTTTAGAAAGAGAGTTTTCTCCTGAATTTTACTCTACTGATTTAGTTAACTTATCTAAGCAAAATATATATGTTAAGTTGATGATTGATGGATTAACTTCAAGACCATTTTCTGCTGAAACATTAGCTCCAGCCACCTTTGATAAAGAATATGAAAGGGAAATTATTGAATCATCAAGAAATAAATATGGAAAGGATAGATTAATTATTGAAAAAGATATATCAAAATACACTGGCGTAGTTGAAGAAAAACAAAAAAAAGAATTATATGATGCTGAATGTAAGGTTTGTGGCAAGAAAGTTAAGGTTCCTTTTGAGCCTGATAATAAAAGACCAGTTTATTGCAAAAGCTGTCTTGGCAAACCAAAGGAAGTTAGTTTAGAAAAAACGGCAAAGGCCTTTGTTCCCCCTAAGAAAGAAAAAAAAGAAGACAAAATTGATTTTAAGGGGCTACGAGATATGCTAAAGGAAACGAAGCAGGGTAAAATTGATCCAGGAGATAAGATTGAATTTTAACCTTGTCTTTTTCTTGATTTTTTGTTATATATACCTTGTTAGAGGCCCCATCGTCTAACGGTTAGGACACCAGATTTTCAATCTGGTAATCAGGGTTCGATTCCCTGTGGGGTCACAATGAATGAAAAATATTATCTAAAGATTGGTAGAGCTGCGGACTTAAAAAATCCCAAAGAAAGAAGATTGTATCGCTTATTAGAAATGATTATTGGGATTACAAGCTTGCTAATACTTTTTTTAGCAGTTATTTTTTCTTGGAAGCTTCCCATATTGATAGCTTTTTTTATTATTGTTTATGATTTTTATTTTTTGTTGCGAACAATATATTTCGCTTTTTATCTAAAAGACGGTTATTCTAAAATGAAAAAGAATGAAAAAGAGAAATGGATAGAAAAATTAGAAGAACTGGGAAGGCCACAAAATGGAATTAATATTGATTCATATAAAGATATTTATCACCTTGTAATACTGCCAACTTTTAAAGAGCCATTTGAGGTTGCTCGCACAACAATGGAGCGCTTAATTAATACCGATTATCCTAAAGATAAAATGATTGTTGTTTTTGCTTGCGAAGAGGCCGACAGGGAAAATGCAGAAATAATTTCTTCTCAAATTAAAAAAGATTATGGTGATAAGTTCTTTAAGTTTTTAATTACCTTTCATCCAAGCAATCTTCCTGGAGAGCTAGCCGGCCATGGAGCCAATGATGCATGGGCAACAAAAGAAGCAAAGAAATTAATTGACGAATTAAACATTCCTTATGAGAATATTTTAGTTTCATCTTTTGATATTGATGCATGTGTTTACCCAAAATATTTTAGTTGTTTAACCCACTACTATTTAACAGTTAAAAATCCTCTAAGGGCAAGTTTCCAGCCAATACCGCTATATCTAAATAACATCTGGGATACGCCATCTTTATCAAGGGTTTTCTCTTTTGCATCTTCTTTTTGGCACACAATGAATCAAGAAAGGCCAGATAAGTTGGTTACATTTTCTTCTCATTCAATGCCCTTCAAGGCACTTAGCGACGTTGGTTTTAAACAGAAAAATGTAATATCTGATGACTCAAGAATATTTTGGCAATGTTTTTTTGAATATGATGGTGACTACAGGGTGGAGCCAATTTATTATCCAATATCAATGGACGCTAATTGTGCAGAAAATTTAAAAACAACTCTTAAAAATATTTATAAACAGCAAAAGAGATGGGCCTATGGAGTAGGGGAAGTTCCTTTCTTTGTCTTTGCATCAATGAAGAATAAAAAAGTTCCGCTGAAAAAGAAGTTATCAATGGGTTTTGATTTAATAGAGGGTCACATTTCTTGGGCTGTTTCAGCAATTTTAATTTTTGCGCTAGGTTGGCTACCATTGTTAATTGGTGGACCAGAATTTTCAAAGTCACTTTTATCATATAATTTACCAAAAGTAACAGGATTTATTTTAACTATAGCAATGTCTTGTATTGTTATTTCTATTTGGGTGAGTATGCTTTTGCTTCCACCTAAGCCAGCACACTATGGAAAGTCAAAAAATATTCTAGTTGTAGTAGAGTGGGCAATGATTCCTTTTGTAATGATATTTTTTAGCGCCTTGCCAGCACTTCATGCTCAAATGCACTGGCTGTTTGGAAAATATATGGGATTTTGGGTAACACCAAAAGTCAGAAAATAATTACTCTAAGTGTAGTTTTTCTTCAAACGCTTCGAGGCGTTTTTTTAATTTTTCATTTGATACAGGATAAACATCTTCTGATGCATTTCTGGCCTCTCTAATAATTTCTAAATTGTTTAGAGATGACATAACAAAGTCGGGCATGCCCCATTGTCTTTTGCCTAGAAAATCTCCGGGACCTCTTAATTTAAGATCTATTTCTGACAACTTAAAACCACTATCATATTTTGTCATGGCCTTCATTCGCTCAATAGTTGTTTTGCTTTTAGATTCGGTAAGCAAGAAACAATATGATTGGTCTTTTCCTCTACCGACCCTGCCTCTAAATTGATGTAATTGAGCTAGTCCAAATCTATCGGCACCCTCAATCATCATAACGGTTGCATTAGGAATGTCTATTCCTACCTCAACAACAGATGTAGAAACAAGTACATCAAATTTTTTATTCTTAAAATCTTTCATTATTTTTTCTTTTTCTTTTGGTTTCATCTTTCCGTGAAGCATTTCTATTTTTAAATCTGGAAATACAGCTTTTGAAAGCTTTTCATATTCGTCTATTACAGATTTTAAAGGAGATTCTTCATCTGATTCTATCCGTGGGCAAATTACAAAGGCCTGCCTCCCTTTCTTTATTTCTTTTTTAATTAAAGAGTATGCTTTATTTTCATCTTCAATAATTTCTGTCTTTATTTTTTTTCTTCCTTTGGGAAGAGTATCAATAATTGATAAATCAAGATCGCCCCAGATTGTTAAAGTTAGTGTTCGTGGAATTGGGGTAGCCGTCATTGATAATAAATGAGCAATCTTATTTCTAGGCGACAAGGTAGCTCTTTGCTTAACTCCAAAGCGATGTTGTTCGTCAATAATAATTAGCCCTAAATCATTAAATTTTACTTTATTTTCTTTTGTTTTTGTTTGAGTGATTAAGGCCTGGGTTCCGATTAAAATATCAATTTCTCCTTTTTCTGTTTTCTCCAAGAGTTTTTTTCTTGATATCTCAATCGTGTCTGATCTTAACTTTTTAGAATAATAAATATCTTCCTTTCCGGTCAAAAGTCCAATGTTAATGTTGAAGTTTTTAAGTAATTCAAAAAATGTTTTGAAGTGTTGCTTAGTTAGTATTTCAGTTGGAGCCATTAAGACAACTTGTTTTTTTGCTTTAACAGCGTTAATTGCAGCAATGGCACTCACAACCGTTTTTCCTGAACCAACATCACCTTGTAATAATCTATTCATTGGAAAACTTCTTTCCATATCTTTCATTGCTTGCCAAGAACATTTCTTCTGAGCGGGAGTAAGATCAAAGGGAAGGGAGTTGATGAATCTTTTAACTACCGGCAGATTTATTGGTAGGGCTGGTGCTTCTTCTTTTCTTAATTCGTCCCTCTTTTTTAAGTTTAAAAGAGAAATTAAGAATAATTGTTCAAAAACAAATCTTTTTTGTGCTTGAACAACATCTTCTGTCTTATCAGGAAAATGTATTTTTTCTATTGCTTCGCTAAGAGTTAATAGATTGTATTTTTTAATAACTTCTTCTGGTAGTGTTTCTGGTATTCTGCTTTTTATTTTATCTAAAATTGGTCTTAAAGCATATCTAATCCATTTTGAAGTTATTCCTCTTGTTTCAGAATATATTGGAACAATTCTTCCTGTGTGAATATTCTCCCTTAATGATATTTTTTCAAAAGCAGGGGAGAGCATTTGAACGCTGTATCTATTTATGCTTATTTTTCCAGAAAGCATTACTTCGTCGCCAACCTTTAATGATTTAGCCATATATGGTTGGTTAAACCAAATTGCTTCTATTGAAGCAGAATCATCTTCAATTAAACACTTAGTAAGAGACATTTTTTTTCTTGAGCTTTTTTCTTCTTCAATGCTTACTATTTTCCCAGCGATACTATTTATTTCATTTATTTTTATATCTTTAATTTTTGATATTTCAGAAAAATCCTTGTAGTCCCTTGGAAAGTTATACAAAAAATCACCTAAAGTTATAATTTTTAGTTTTTTTAATCTTTTTTGGTAGGCGCCACCAATGCCAGAAATATTTTCAATTGGAGTTTTCATGTGTGCCCTTAAGAGGAGTCGAACCTCTATCGTAGGCTCCGCAAGCCTATATTCTATCCATTGAACTATAAGGGCTTTGACAAAATGTCAGTAGTATTATACAAGATATATGGCTTCTTTACAATTAGGAAGCCGAGGTGTGTAATGAAGAAAGAACTAAGTTACCCGAGGTGTTATCACCCAAAAGACCTATGGAAACAAATTGAGATTATAAATAAGTTTGTTTCTATTGAGGCAAATGAGGACTTCATAGAGATGATTGTAGAAGTGGGTCTTCCAAATGGTGCAGAGGCACTGTTTGTTATTCCCAAAATGAAAGAAAGCTATGCCCGCGAGACAACGCAGGTATTCAGTTTCCTTGATGAACAAAGAAGTTTTCATGCTCATGTTAAAATGGAGCAAAAGAAGCTTCGCAGGGAAGAAAAAACCATCAAATGCCTTGATATTTTATCAAAAGCTCAAAAGGAAGCGGGAGATATAATTATTGTTCCTGCCCAGTTTGGAATCAATCACCTTAACAAGTCAGTTAACCAGGTGAGAAAAGAAATGGCTCCAAATGAATTTGGTCTAGGGGCCTATGAGGTTGCATGGATGATGATCACCCACAGCGAAAGGGAAAATAGCATCAATGGAGTTCATGTTGATTGCCCCGGCGACACATACGCATCTATATATAATCCATATTTTGACTATGGTCAAAAATGGATGGAAATGGCAATGAGAGAGTCCAAAAGGCATGTCCATGATATTGGGTCTGTAACGGGATTCATCTCAAACAGGAGAGCGGTATAATACTTCTCTCTTTTCGCTTTTTATTGTAAGATAATTGTATGGCAAAGAAAAAATATTATGCATATTCAATAAATGGGGAAAATGGGATAGTTGATTCTTGGGACGAGTGCCAAAGCATTGTTTCGGGCAAGAGTGCTAAATACAAGAGTTTTGAAAGCAAAGATCAGGCAGAGCGATGGCTTCAAATGGGAGCTGACTATTCTTTGAAAAACACTGCATCGGTTGATGGGGTATATTTTGATGCAGGAACAGGGCTTGGTATGGGAGTGGAGGTCAGTGTGACTGATAAAAATGGCAAAACATTACTTAAAGAAGGTGTTAACGAGAGAGGCAACTTTTTAATTAAAGAAAGTGTTACTAATAATTTTGGTGAATTGCTTGCTTGTAAACTTGCATTAGAAATTGCTCTTGAGAAGAACTGTAAAAAGATTTTTGGAGATAGTAAGTTAATTTTAGAATATTGGTCCAAGGGCTACATTAAAAAAGAAATACCAGAAGAAACAAGGAGGTTAGCACAGCAAGTTAAACAACTAAGATATGAATTTGAGAAAAATGGGGGAGAAATGTTGCATATTTCGGGAGGTAGTAATCCTGCTGATTTAGGTTTTCATCAAAATTGACAATACACTCTTTTTGTTATACCATTTCACCATACGGAGGGATGCCAGAGCGGTCGAATGGGGTAGTCTTGAAAACTACTGTGGGGCAACTCACCGGGGGTTCGAATCCCTCTCCCTCCGCCAGATTTCCAGGTTAGGACCTAAGTAAAGGGTTTTGGATAACAAAAATCCGATTTCGAATAGAAGTCGGTTTTTTTGTATTATTTTTTAGTGAGTGGTATAATATAGTCAATGTATTTCAATCAAAGATAAATTTATGTCAACAATTGAAAAGAATATAAAAAAACTGCGCGAACAAAAAGGAACATCTCAAGATCGTTTATCAAAACTTGCTGATATTTCCTCCAATACAATTGCTAAGCTTGAATTGGATGAAAGTCCAAGCCCGACCATAGACACTCTAAAAAAGATGGCTGATAACCTAAATATTAAAATAGAACAATTAATTCAATAAAAATATGCCAAACGAAAAATTAGATAAAGAAGGAGCAATTAAATCAATAGTAAGAACAGCTGTGGAATCCTATGCTACTGGGTTTAATGCTAGGCATGAGGGAGAAGTTCATAATCCTAATGGGGTTATTAACATGAAAATTCATAATGTTTTTATGGCTGCACTCGGATCAGATATACAATATTACTCAGCTTTAGTTAGGTCTCTTGATAGTTCTCTTGGAAATATGCTCGAAGGAATGGCAATAAATATTGCGAAATTGTTTTACGAAGTAAGGAAAAGTGTTGAGGGAAATTTATATCCAGAACAAACATCGAAGATCGCTGAGTTATTAGAGGGATATAAAAATACAAAAAATCCTTTAGTCCCTCAAATTTCTCACTATGAAGAAATAAGGAAAATAAAACCAAATCCAAATTCTAAATTACAATCTAAAGTTCATGTAAGTGATTATTATCTTCTTGATAGGGAAACCAACACTCATCATTTAATTGAGTTAAAAATTGGTGGCGATTTGGATAACAAAAAAGCTAGATCGGAAAAAGAAGCAATTTTTGAACAATATGCAATATTGTCAAATTCCTTAGATGAGAATGCAAAAATTAAATCTCACTTTGCAACTGCTTATAATCGCTTTGGTGAAGACAAAGAATGGAAACAAGGAAGAGTTTTACAATTTTTTTCTAAAGATGAGCTTTTGATCGGAAAAGACTTTTGGAATTTTGTTTGTAAATCTAACGACGGCTATAATTTGGTTTTGAATACATATAAAGAAAATGCGCATTTGATTACAGAGGCTTTAGAATCTATTAAAAAAACATATTTAGATTAACTATGCAAACACTTATAAAGTGGCCAGGGGGCAAAACAAAAGAATTTTCATACATAAAGGACATAATCCCAGTTTTTGATCGTTATGTTGAGCCATTTTTTGGTGGTGGTGGTATTTTTTTTCAACTAAAACCCAAGAAAGCAATTATAAACGATATTTGCGAGGAGCTAATCGATTTTTATAGTTTATTAAAAGAGGAAAACGAACGAGAAGAATTTAAAAAAGAACTTTATGAATATGTTATAAATTGGGAAAAAATTCCAAAATATATAAAAATTTTTGAAAACAAAATTATAAATTTATACGAGAAATATAAAAGAGACGAAATTGACAAAAAAGAATTATCAAAAATAGTCAATGATATTTTAAAAAAGGAAGAAGATCGTTTTAATGGATTGTTTCTAAATAAATTTTGTTTAGATGAACAAAATTTGCTTAAACAAATCAATCTAAATTTAATATCTAAAATTAATAGAACAAGAGAAATTGAAAAGCAAAGAGGAAAATTGCCCGAAGGTGACCTTCAAAAAAATATAGAAACGGCTTTTAGAAGCGGATTTTATATGCATTTTCGAGATGTGATGAATTTTAATGGCAATAAATATAAAATCAGTTTACCTAAAAAAATCGCAAATTATTATTTTATAAGGGAGTTTTGTTATGGTTCAATGTTTCGTTTTAACGCAAGTGGATATTTTAATATCCCCTATGGTGGCATTGGTTATAATAAAAAAGATTTCAGAAAAAAAGTAGAGTATATTTTTAGTGATGAAGTTAAGAATTTATTCAAAAATGTAATTATCAAAAATCAAGATTTCGAAAAGATTTTTAATAATTATAACCTTTCAAAAAAAGATTTTATTTTTCTTGACCCCCCATATGACACTGATTTTAGTGATTATGAAAAAAAATCTTTTGACAAGAAAGATCAAGAACGATTAGCGGGGTGTTTATATAAGACACAAGCAAATTTTATTTTAATTATTAAAAAAACTCCTTTTATTTATAATCTATATAAAAATAAAAAAGGTATAAAAGTAGATAGTTTTGAAAAAACATATCTTTATAATATGAAAGGTAGAAATGATAGAGATGTAGAACATCTTATCGTATATAATTTTTAATTTTCTATGCAAAAATTTATCAACAAAATAATACAAGGTGATTGCATAGAGGAAATGAAAAAATTTCCTGATAATTCCGTTGATTTAATTTTTGCAGATCCGCCATACTATTTACAACTACCAAAAGGGAAAAGGTTAAAAAGAGCTGACGGTTCTGAAATTATTCCTGTTGATGATGAATGGGATCAATTTGAAAGCTATGAAGATTATGATAATTTTACTGAAAATTGGATTACGGAGTGCCAAAGAATTTTAAAGCCAACTGGAACTTTTTGGGTTATAGGGATGTATCATAATATTTTCCGTGTTGGAAAAATTATGCAAGATTTAGGGTTATGGTTTTTGAATGATGTCATTTGGGTAAAAACTGATGCATTGCCGAATCTTAATGGACGCAGATTTACGAATAATCACGAAACTTTGATTTGGTCTGTAAAAAATAAAAATTCTAAAGGATACACCTTTAATTATGAATTTTTAAAAAAGATGAATGGCGGAAAGCAGATGAAAGATACTGATTGGGTTTTTGGATTATGCAGAGGGCAAGAAAGGTTAAAAGATGAGAACGGAATCAAGGCACATCCAACACAAAAACCATTAAAACTAATTCAACAAGTTTTACTTTCCGCGAGCAATAAAGGTGATTTAGTTTTTGATCCGTTTTTGGGAAGCGGAACAACTGCCGTTGTTGCAAAAGCTCTTGGTAGGAATTGGGTAGGAATTGAGAGAGAAAAAAAATATGTTCTGCTTGCAGAAAATAGAATTAAAAATTTTGTCAAAAATGCAAGATAATTTTAATTATGAAATTAAAAGAGATTAAAAAAATTAAACAATATAAATCATTCCAAGATTTCAATTGGCAGCCGTTTTTTAATAGCGAAAAATTTCATGATAATGTAAACATTCTGTTTGGTGAAAATGGAAGCGGAAAAAGTTCTGTTTGTAATATTTTAAAAAATGTTTCTCAAAATAAATCATTTTCTTTATTGCATAAACCAAACGAAGCTTGTTTACTGTTTGATGACGGAGAATATAAATATTCAACAGGATCAAACGAATGGGATAAATTAAAAAACAGAGATGATATTTTATTTTTTGACCGCGAGTTTGTAGATGACAATATTCATCTTGGGCACACAAGGGACACGCAACAGGGCGGGCAAGAGCAAAAATCAGGGAAAATGATTATTGAATTTGATAGCTACGCCATCAAATTAAGGGATGTGCGACAAAAAACTAAAATCGAAAAAGACGAGCAAGAAAAAATATTACAAAAATTTAATGCCGATAATAATGATGCTTTGGGTTTTCTTCTCTCGGATAAAGAAAAAATATTTTTTCAAAAATATAAAGATAAATCGAAAGAAGAAATCAAAAATATAAAAAACGAGCTTGCTAAAGAAAAGAAAACTCTTGAAAAGAAATTAGAAACAGATCAATCCTCACAAAAAATAGTTAATAATATTCAGGATTCAATTGAAGAAATAGAAATGGAAGTAGATGATATTTTTTTGTCGGATTATGAAAAATATCAAGCCGTTTTTAGTTTTGATCTGAAAGAACAAACCAAAATTGAAGCTGAGCAATCGCTTATTGAAAAATTGCGACTTCATAAAGATTTTTTTGAAACTGGGCTTGATATAAGAGAAACACATGCTGGGCAATGTCCATTTTGCCAATCAAAAAATGAAGAGGAAAATATCGCAAAAATCATAAAGGCATATAATGATATTTTTGATGATACTTATAAAAAACAATCTCAACAGTTTGCAAATGACAAGCAAGTATTGATTGACGAGTTGCAAGTAATTACACAACAGATAAAAGATTTTGATTTGAATTCCATCTTTATAAATCTAAATGAACTTAATCAGAAATATAAAATTAAAAATACTTATTCAATTGATGAGCAAAAAACTTACAAAAAACCCCCAACAAAGAAAATTGGTGAATTAGTCGCCAAAATATCAAGCCTTAAAAAACCGAATAAAGAAAACATAAAAATTTTATATGATGAAGTAAAGAAAGAATTTGAAATATTAAATAAGTTTTTTGAAGAGATTGAAAAATTTGTTTGTAAAAAGAATGTGATTATCAATAAGTTTAAAACCGATAATACGGATGAAAAATTACAAAAGCGTATTTCAGAAAATTCCACAAAATTGGAAGAAATTGAACAACAGATTACATTTTTTAATGAGAAACAAATCGAGAGCCAAAAGAAAAAAGAATTGAAAGAAAAAGAATTGAAAATAGTACAAAAGAATTTTGATGACGCAAAGGAGAAGAACAGAAAAGCAAAAGATGAATACGAGAAATATTGTTCGGAAGAAGTATTTACAAAACCATTAGAAAAAATAGAGGAATATTTTAAAAATTTTAATTTTAATTTCAATTTGAAACCTAAAACAGAGAGACTTGGAAACAAGGCTGAATCTCCTTTTGCGTTTAAAGTTTTGGATTCAGAAGGAAATGAGAGGGATTTAAAAGAAGGCTTATCGGAAGGCGAACTGCAAGTTTTGTCTCTATGTTTCTTTTTCGCATTTCTTGATATTCAAAAAGATAAAGAAAATAAAATCTTGGTTTTTGACGACCCAATTACAAGTTTAGATAATAGTAATTTGAGTAGCCTGGTAGATTTAATTGAAATAGAGCAAAAAAACTTTTCACAAACTTTTGTGTTTAGTCATCACAGAACATTTTTTAAATTTTTAAGAAAGAAATTCAAGACGGGTAAAAAAGATAATTCTGGAAATGAATACAATATAATCAGAAACAAAAAAGACTTTGGAGGAAGCTTTATTTGCAAAAGCAAGTCAAAAGGGTTTAAAGAAAAGCTGGAAAAATTTGAATCTGATATTTACGACAAAGCTAAAAATGGAACACCAATCAATGTTGCATTGAAAATTGTTGAATATGGACAGTATTTAAGATATGAAGTAGAAAAATTCATTAAAAATGATTTATTATTTTGGCATGCTGATAGCAATTTTTCAGTGGCAATAAAAGGTATAAAAGAGAATAAAAAGAAAATAAAAGATGACGATTTAGACAAAATAAATAAAATTTATGAATTTTGTAATTGGACGACATCGCATGTTGATGTTGGGGACGATCATGGATTGCAACAATTGAAAGATAAAATCTCCGATTTTATAGGTATTGTAAAATAAAAAAATCCCCGCCGTTTCGCTCGCTCTGCGAGCGTTGAAGCAAAAGGGCAAAAAGGAAGGGGGTTGGGGGGAAGGAATTTTTGCCCTTTTGCGATTAAGATTAGAGCGTTTCCGCTTTTCTCTGATTAAGAGAAAACCAAAACAGAAAATTTTTCATCTCCTATTAAAAGAAAAAAATGGGGGGCAGAAAAAAATAAAAAATGTAATGAAAAAATTTCTGTTTTGGTTTGCCGTAGCAAAGCGGAGGCAAGCGGAAAAGCACCAACAGAATTACCAGTTTTCTCGGAGCGTAAGATTCCGCTGCGAGCCACCACGCGCTCGGCGCGTGGTCATTCGGGGTTCTGTTCAAAAAAAGTTAGAATTTCAACCAGAAAGCACCGCATGTCTAGGTCCAGATACATGTGATACACATTAGGTTTGTAAATTAATGTAATCTTTTGTTGGAATATTGGTGCTTTCTATCTTCCTAATGTACTCATTGGGAGTAAGATAATTAAGCGAAGCATGAGGCCTAACATTATTCCAAACATCTTCCCATTCTTTAAGCTTTTTTCTCATGATATCAATATCAGAATAATTATTACCTTGATCATAGAATTCTCTTTGATCTGCTCCGTGTGATATTTCTACATAGCAGTTCTGTTTCGGACTCCTTGGATAGATGTAGTAATGAGGCATTTCTAATT
>Ga0334900_1000593_pt1 | contig 50228 bp, 48 predicted proteins | sample GraSluR3_MG_2_FD_207231 | JGI IMG/M metagenome (GOLD analysis project Ga0334900, IMG submission 207231) | Sludge microbial communities from methane-producing bioreactor in Wageningen University, Netherlands - Granular Sludge_31_08-R3 | ecosystem: Engineered > Bioreactor > Anaerobic >... | reverse complement strand
TAGCAGATAAACGACTCCCCCGGCCATACAGAGGGAATCATAGGCCCAGATTGTCGGAGAATTGAAAAAATGCCGGGATATTGTTTCGTAGGTACCGATAAGAACGAGTAAAAAGGCAAACCATTTCCCGACGGCACCGGCTTTCTCGCTTATCAGGTCCACTAATTTCAGAATTTTGCGAACAAGGGACATTGTATCCTCCATTCAGAAAAATTTCTCCCCGGGGTTTTCCCCGGGGAGTAGAGAAGCCGCTCTGTCATTCTATTTAATGGAAGCGTAGGCCTCACCGAACTCTTTCATGGAGGTGTAAATCTCTTTGAAGATCGGGGGCTCGTTCCGGGATTTCTCTTCATAGAAAGCCGCAGCCTCGGCTACCAGAGCATCCGCAACTTCGGAGGGAAGTTTGTAGACTTCGTTTCCCGCTTCTTTGAACTTCTCAACAGCCTTTATGGATTCGTTAACCAGATACTCATGCTGGGCCTGGGTCCAGTAGGCAACCTCGGCTTTTACAATACGCTGCAGGTCCGCGGGCAGTTCGTTAAAAGCATCCTTGTTGACGAAGAACACCTGGGGATCGCTGGGAGCACGGGAAGAAGAAAGAATTACATATTTCGCTACCTCGTTAAAATGCATCTCCCAGTTGGATGCCAGAGTGGAGTATTCCATGGCATCGATGGTTCCCCGCTGCATTGCCTCATACAGATCACCGCCGGCAATAATTACCGTAGCTGCACCCATACGCTTCAGGATTTCTCCGCCGTCGCCCATGCAACGGGCCTTCAGCCCCTTCAGATCTGCCACACTTTCAATCTTGACCTTGGAATGGAAGAATACCTCCTCGGGCAGGGGTGAAAGCGCGCCGGGAAAAGTCATAACATTGTAGCTTTCCATCATTTTATTCATAAGGTCCGCGCCGCCGGCAAAATTAAACCAGGTGCGCAGGGCCTCACCGGGAAGGGCACCGGGCCGGGAGCTTATAAGACCGGCTGCGGACCATTTGTCCAGGTTGTACATAGGACAGGTATAGGCCATCTGCAGCACCCCTTCGTGAACCGCATCGAGCTCTTTATAGGCAGGTACAATCGACCCACCCACAAAGGGCTTGACCTCCAGACGTCCTCCGGAAGCCTCGGTTATTGCCTTGCAGCACATGTCATGATAAAGTTGTGACGGGTCTGTAGCAGGACCATGACCGGAAGATTTCCAAACAATCTTCTCAACCGTCTTTGCCGGTGCGTCGCCGGCATCGGCGGTTTTTGTCTGCTGGCAGGATAACAGGGCGATACCTGCTATGAGCACGACCAGCAGCGCGGGAATTCTTTTTCGCTGAAACATCTGTAACCTCCTAGGTTTACCAATTATTTTAAGGCCTGTTTTCTTAAGCCTCGTAACCTGTTTATAGTTCCTACCCCACATAAAGACTCGAACCTGTCCGGTTGTGAAAATAGCGACAGTTGGACGCGCGGAGTATATCCATGGCCTTTTCACCGGTGCAGTGAGAAACCCCCAGTACCTTGAAGGAATCATCCGCCAGATAGCTGATGGATTTCTCCAGGCTCTCCTTTGAGGCCTCCACCAGGTGGGTTCCTCCGAGTACCGCGTAGACCGGACGATTGAGAAGGTTTCTTGCCGTATCGATCATGTTTTTCATACCCGGATGGGAACATCCGAGAAGAATGATGATTCCCTTGGGAGAATCCACCGCAACAAGGACTTCGTCAGTAAACCGGTCCTGCTCAAACCCATCCTTTTTACGTAAAACAAAACGGGGACTTATGATTTCATCTTTATGCGTTCGGTCAAAGCCCGTTATAATCCAGACCCCCTCTACTATTTCGGTGACCGGGGAATCTACAAAAGCGTAGGAAACACCTGCATCTCGTAGAAAGGCCTCATTGAAATTGTTTCCAATAAACTCGTAGGATCCGTTGTAAAATGCATATTTCTCATCAAAAAAGCCTTGTCCCAGGGTAAGTTCAAACCCGGAATGAACCTGAAGAAGAGATCGCAGGCCTCCGCTGTGATCATAGTGACCGTGGCTGAGGACAACATGGTCTATCGAGGTCATGTCGAGACGCAGATGGCCGGCATTCTGAATAAAATTTGACGACTGTCCTGAGTCGAAGAGTATTGAATGATTATCTTTCTCAATATAAAAGCTGAGACCATGCTCATTCTTTAAAGCAAGATGCTCACCCCGGCTGTTTTCTACCAGGGTTGTAATACGAACAGGCATATCTCCTCCTGCCTTAGTCCCCTTTTTCAGCGGACATGGATTTCCTAATATCATCAAGAGCGTTGTTCAGATGCAGTGTCATAGCCTGTTCCGCCTTCTGCGGATCCCGGGATACAATTGCTTCAACAACTTCCTTATGTTCACATACAGTCTTTTGGATACGTCCAGGGGTATGCAGGCTGGATATCCATCCCTCGGACAGGGAGTCGGTCATAGCTTTCATGAGAAAATAGAGAGTCCTGTTTTTCGTTGCCTTCGCAAGAAGACGATGGAACTCCTCGTCACACTTGATGATACCGGCAGTATTGTTGCTTCCGGAAAGCTGCTCAAACTTGTCACAGACCTTCCTCAGGGATTCAATATCCTGCTCGTCTGCCTTTTCAGCAGCGTAAGCCGCAGCTTTGGGATCGATCATCAATCGGACCTCAAAATGCTCAACGATGGACTGGGCGTTGCTCCTGAGCCAGCCGGAAAACGCGGAAAAAGGGTCTTCCACGGAATCGGTAATAAAAATACCCCGGCCATGCTCTACCCTGACCTTCCCGACCGCCTCCAGGATTCGAATCGCTTCGCGGACGGATGAACGACTGACATTGAGTTTGGCAGTAAGCTGGTTTTCAGAGTAAAACTTGTCCCCCGGATTGAAACCGTCCTTGACGATCATCTCTTTTAACGCGTCGATAACCTGCTCGGATAGCCGGATTTTTGTGATAGGCTCCATGGAACTCCTCTTCTCATCTGCTCACATACTCATCAGACAAGTTAATTCTATCTCTACTTTTGCGACAGGTCAAGTGAAAGTTTTACGTAGTGTTCAGAATCGTGGGGATGGATATCCTTCAACCCGCTAAATTTCTGGGAAACAGGAAAAAGTTCGGAAAATTAAGCAAGATTCCCATAAATCCTGATTAGTAGAAAGTTTACCGTAAACTCATCCCCACGATTCGGGACAGTACTCTTGATACACCGAAAAATCTCCCCTATTCTTTAGCGCAGCACAAAATTCAGGAGTAACGGGTGAAAATACTGATACTCGGCGGCGCCGGATACATCGGCAGTCATGTTACACGGGAATTTCTCGATCACGGAGCTGAAGTTACCGTCTTTGACAATCTCTCCTCGGGGCTGCGGGAAAACCTCTTCCCGGAAGCCTCTTTCATTCACGGAACAATCCTTGATTATAATGCCCTTCGTCTGGCTATGTCCGGAGGTTTTGACGCCCTTGTCCATCTGGCGGCCTTCAAGGCTGCGGGGGAATCCATGGCTGCTCCGGAAAAATACTCGGTGAACAACATCTCCGGAACCATCAATATTCTCAATGCGGCGGCGGAGACGGGTATAGGGCGCTTTATCTTCTCCTCATCCGCTGCCGTGTACGGTGAGCCGGAATACCTGCCCATCGACGAAAAGCACCCCCTGAACCCGGAGAACTACTACGGTTTTACCAAGCTGGAGATAGAACGCATACTATCCTGGTATGACCGACTCAAGGAAATAAAGTTCGCCGCCCTGCGCTATTTTAATGCCGCCGGATACGACGCCGAGGGACGCATTCCCGGTCTTGAGCAGAATCCGGCAAATCTCCTGCCTGTAATCATGGAGGTTGCTGCGGGGAGCAGAGCCTCCTTCTCGGTTTTCGGCGACGACTACGACACCCTCGACGGAACCGGAATTCGTGACTACGTGCATGTCAGTGACCTTGCTCGGGGTCACTACCTGGCATACAGATATCTGGAAGAGAAGGACAAATCCCTCACCGTCAATCTTGGCAGCGAGAGGGGCTTAAGCGTCATGGAAATTCTCGAAGCAGCACGAAAAGTTACCGGAAAGGATATTCCGGCAGAAATAAGCCCGCGACGACCGGGGGATCCGGCCAAACTGGTCGCATCCTCCCGGCTCGCCCGGGAACGCCTGGGGTGGGAGGCACAGCACAGCGATGCTGAAAACCTCGTCACCACCTCCTGGCGGGTATACGCTCCAAACCTTGTTTAAACCTGCTCAGGGACGTACTATGTACTCCCAGGGATTCAGCAGCAGGCGTACATACTGAGAGCGTTTGTAAATCCTGGGGTCCTCGTTGCGCCTGGCATCCAGACTTCCCCGAAAGTCCTTTATGGACTCGTAACCCTTGGAACGCATCCAGCGTTTCAGTTCATCGTTTATTTCACCAATCAGGTCCATGGAGTTTCGATAGATACCGGAGACAATCTGCACCGCGTCGGCTCCGGCGAGGATCTGCTTTTTCACCGTATCTGCCTTTTCTATTCCGCCGGAAGCGCAGATGGACGCTCCGATCTCTCCGGAAAGAAGTCCCGCGAAACGGAGGGGTAGCTGATACTCATTGCCGCTGCTGAGATTGTAGCGATAGTCGTTTTTCAAATTTACCGGATCGATATCGGGCTGGAAAAAGCGGTTAAACAGGACAAAGCCCTCAACACCGGCCGCATCCATGCGCTTGATAATATTCAGGGGGTTTGTGTAATAGGGACTCAGCTTTACCGAGACGGGAACCGAGACAGCCTTAACCACCTCCTGTACAATCCGGACCTGCTCATCCTCGATCTGCGACGCTGTAAGTTCCGGGTCGGTGGGCAGCGAATAAAAATTCAGCTCCAGAGCGTCCGCCCCGACCTCGTTCAGCTTTTTGGCCCAGGGCACCCAGGTACTTCGTTCAACGGCATTCAGGCTTGCAATTACCGGAATATTCAGTGCAGCCTTGGCTTTTTCGATCCATACCAGGTGCTCATCCACTCCGGAATACTCAAGGTCCGGAAAGATATCGGTCATTTCGGCATGCCAATCATCATACTTGACCATATCCTCATCGTGGCGATAGTGCTGCAGCTGAATCTGTTCTTCAAACAGCGACGAGACCACGACTGCTCCGGCCCCGGCTTTCTCCGCTTTCTTGATGGAGTCGATGTCGCTGGTCAGGCGTGAGGCACCGACAATAACCGGGGACTTAAGTTCAAGACCACAATAGCGTGTTTCGATCATCTTTACTCTCCTTATTCTCTATCTTTCCGATATACTTAAAGGTCTTTATGCTTAGATGGATAGTCAAGTTTAAATCGAAAAAAGAGCCATTCCACTGGTAAAACGGTCGAAATGCTGACAGAATGGAGTGATACCCGTGTCAGGAAAATTTAGTTTTGTTGCAAGAGATGCGCTCCCCCGCTACAATGGGTACATCTCCCATCTTCAGTGAAGGGATACATCAACAAGGAAGGGATTATGGAAAAAGGAATGGCCCATATAATCTCCGGATTGGGTGATCTTGAGGAGCGCATCCGGGATTTACGTGAAATAATCCTCGCCAACCTGGTGATGCTATCGGAAATTCCAGCCCCCACCTTCAGTGAAGCGGCACGGATGGAGTTCCTTGTTAACCGTTTTACCGAGCTTCAGCTCCTTAACTGTTCCACCGACGAAGTCGGGAACGGCCTGGGCATCATCCCCGGAGAAACAGGCGAACGAAATATACTTATTGTCGGCCACATGGATACGGTATTCGACGCCAAGGTCGACCATACCATAACAGTGGAACCCCATCGCATCATCGGTCCGGGAGTAGGAGACAACGGCCTTGGACTGGCTGTTATTGCGACCCTCCCTCTGGTTCTGCAGCATCTGAATATAAAACCGAAGAGCAATATAATTCTCATGGGAAGCGCCCAGTCCCTGGGAATGGGAAACATCCGGGGCCTCAGGTTTTTCCTCGACCACACAGACCTTCCCATAAACGCGGGAATCTGCGTAGAAGGAGTCAAGCTTGGAAGAATCTCCTTCTCATCCATCGGAATGATGCGCTGCGGAATCAGTTATTCAGTACCGGAGCAGTACGACTGGACCCGCTTCGGCGCCGTCGGAGCTATCGTAACCATCAACGATGCGATAAACCGCATTCTGGAGATCCCCCTGCCCAAGCGACCCAAGACCAACATCGTTCTCGGATCGATCAGTGGCGGTACCGGCTTCAACACCATCGCGACCCAGGCTACTCTCAAGTTCGAAATACGTTCCGAGTCCGGCAGAATGGTAAAAAATATCGGCCAGAAGACTGAGTACATTGCCCACGAGGTTGCAAGCCACTCAGGAGCGGATGTCGATTTCCGCATCTACGCCCAAAGGCGCCCCGGCGGGATCCCATTTTCCCATCCCCTGGCACGGACGACACGGGAGATCATGAAGGCCCTGGATATTCCCCAGCGTATTACCCCATCCACATCTGAACTCTCTGCTTTTATCGACAAAAAGATTCCCGCGGTAACCCTGGGACTAACCAACGGAGAGAACCTGAACCAGATGAACGAAACAATCGATATAGAACCGATTTTCAAGGGCGTGGCGCAACTTCTGGGGCTTATTCTTGCCATTGACGGAGGGCACTGTGACGAATCTAAATGAATGGCTCAATAATAATACCTATCACCACTCACAGTTCTGGGATCTCAAGCAGCTGGTCAAGGAAAAGGAAAAACAGGGAATACGTGTCTCCCTCTGCATTCCAACCCTCAACGAGGAGAAGACCATAGGCAAGGAGATTGTCGTTTTTAAATCGGAACTGGTAAACCGCTATCCTCTACTGGACGAAATCGCAGTTATTGACTCCGGCAGCGTCGACAAGACCCTGGAGGTTGCAGCCTCTTTCGGTGCGGACACCTATCTGAGCTCCGAGATTCTGCCGGACCTCGAGCCCAAACGAGGCAAGGGAGAGAACTTGTGGAAGGCCATATACCAGCTAAAGGGGGACATAATCGTCTACATCGATGCGGACATCAAGAATATTCACCCCCGTTTTGTCTATGGACTGGTGGCTCCCCTGATCTACCGGCCGGAGGTAAAATACGTAAAGGCCTTCTACGATCGCCCTTTGGCCTTCAGCCAGGGGGTCAGACCCTCAGGAGGGGGAAGGGTCACGGAAATACTGGTGCGTCCCTTGTTCAGCCTCTTTCTGCCGGAACTGAGCGCCATTATCCAGCCCCTGAGCGGGGAATACGCCGTGCGCCGGTCCGTGCTGGAGGAGATCCCCTTTCCCATCGGTTACGGAGTGGAAACGAGTCATCTGATAGACGTGCACCAGATTTACGGTATGAGCGCTTTCGCACAGACCGACCTCGACCAGCGGGTCCATCGCAACCAGCAGACCAGATCCCTGGGACGAATGTCCTTCGGTATTCTGCAGACATTTCTTTCCCGGCTGCAGAAGCTTGAAATAATTGGAGAACTTCCGCCCCTGGAGACCGTGCTGCGACAGTTTCAGGTCCATGATGAACGTTTCGAGGCCGTGGAGCATCTGATCGTGGAGGAAGAACGTCCTCCCATGCTGGATGTCCCGGCATACCAGGAGAAGAAGAAGGCCCTGCAGAAATCCGAAAAAAGGAAACCCCGCAAAAAACAGACAGCCGGGGAATGAATCCTCAACCCCCTGCTCCAGCCGGCCGATGATTAATCTGTACGGCGTAAACTCCAGACATGAAGGATACAGGGTCAGGAATGTCAGATGGATGATAATATAACATCAGACGAAATTTACTCACGGTTTTCCGCTGTTCGGGAACAGTACATGAGCTGCTTTGACCAGACCTGGTTCCGAATTCTTGCAGAAGAATGTCCCATGGAACGGGGGCTCCAGGGAGAAATCAGGCTCTTTCTTGATTCTCCCCGGGACGAACTGGAAAAGAAGGAACTGCTGTACGGGATATCGAATCTGGAACACTTTATCCGCATAATAGAGGCCTATCTGCTGCCCAATATCAAAGAACTCCTTGGAGTATCCGGACTGCGACCAGACCGTCGCCTGACAAACAGGGACCAGTACGTGCACCACCGCCTGCTTGCCGAGGTTCTGCCATATAACGTTTCGGTGCTGAAAAGCCGCGTCGGAGAGCTGAAAAAGGCTGCTGGAACACCGACTCCTCCGGTACTGCCTGAACTGCCGGTCTACCGCAGCGCCTGATATCCCTCCCCACACTTGCGCCCCCCCGAACGGCCGATTATACTCGTATCTGCATGGACCTTTTACAACTAACAGAAAAACTTGCCGCGGAGGTGGAGACCCTGCGTTTCAACGGAAGGGTCGCGGCTGTTTACAATCCCCTCCGCTACGCGAAAAAACCTCATACAGCATATATTGAACGTTTCGGTGAAGGGAGAAAACGGGTACTTTTTCTCGGAATGAATCCCGGACCCTGGGGGATGGCCCAGACCGGTGTACCCTTCGGCGAAATCGACGCTGTACAGAGCTGGCTCGGCATCCGCGAAGAGGTCGACAAGCCGGAAAAGGAACATCCCAAACGCCCGGTTGAGGGCTTTGAATGTACAAAAAGCGAAGTCAGCGGACGGCGCCTGTGGGGTCTCTTTCGGGAAAAATTCGACTCCCCGGAGCACTTTTTCAGGGACCACTATGTTGCCAATTACTGCCCTCTGGTCTTCATGGAGGAATCGGGAAAAAACCTGACGCCGGATAAGCTCCCTTCCCCGGAATCGGCAGCCCTGTATGCCGTCTGCAACCGCTATATCGCAGGAATGATTGAACTGATGCGTCCGGAGTTTTTGATAGGAATCGGCAAGTTTGCCGCCAAACGTCTTTCCACTGTCGCCGCCGAGATGCCTGTCGATCGTATTCGCGGAGTTACCATAGACTCGGTACTGCATCCCAGTCCCGCGAACCCCGCCGCCAACCGCGGCTGGTCCGAAGCGGCGGAGAAAAAACTCAAGGCAATCGGCATCTGGAAGTAGACTCCCTTATGGTAAAAAAATGGGGATCATACCCGGCTGAAATTGAGAAGCGCCTGTACCATTCCGAGAACAAACGACTCAAGGAGATAAAAGTCAGCGGCACCGGGGTATCGGCGGTGCTCTTTCTGCTTTCCGAAAACCGGAAAGGAGAACTCTCCCTGGTGCTGACAAAGCGTTCGGCTCTGGTCTCCCAGCCTGGTGACCTCTGCAGTCCGGGAGGAAGAATTTCCCCGGTCCGGGACAGACGCCTGAGCCGCCTGCTGCTGCTCCCGGGAATGCCCCTGAAGAGATGGCAAACCTGGCAGAATATCCGGAAGAGGAGCCGGAAGTCCGCCGAACCCGCTGCAATGCTGGTCACGGCAGCTTTACGTGAAAGCTGGGAAGAGATAGGCCTCAATCCCTTCCAGGTCAGGCTTCTTGGAAGCCTGGAGCCACGACAACTTACAGTCTTTGACAAAACAATATTCCCCATCTGCGCCTGGACCAGCAACACAGGCAGACTTAAACCAAACAAGGAGGTGGAAAGCATCCACTGGATACCCCTTTCCCGGCTGCTTGATGCGGCGAACTATGCTGCCTACGTGATTCGATCGCTTAAGGAAGACACTGAAACCAGGCCGGTGGTAAAAGAGACCATCTGCTATCGCCACAGGGAGGGTGAAACGGGGGAAAGGGAGGAGATCCTGTGGGGGGCCGCTCTGGGGGTCACCCTCTCATTTTTGAAAACTGTCTATGATTTTTCACCTCCGGCCAGGGAGACTCTGCCCCTGGTGGAGGATGTATTCAGTGAGAACTATTTCGGCCGCGTTTGAAACCCTCAACCCGCCAGGTACTCGTATACTCCCTGGGGTATGCTGATTCCATCCCGTCGTGATTTCTGCATTGTCCGGTTTTCTATTTCTCCGGGAATCATGACTCTCTCAAAACCTTCTGCAGGAGCCTGGTTGTGAAGCTCGTCAATCATTCTCTGGGTAGTCTCGAGATATGCTTCTCCCCCGAATACAGCAGGATCAATTACTAGGATAAAGTTTGACAGGTCCCTGGATTTTTCCAGATCACCGTACATCTTCGTCAAATGCGGGCCAAATACGCCGCCAATCATGAGCCCGGTAAGGGCTTCCACCATTATATTGATTCCATAGCCCTTGGCCCCGCCGAAAGGAAAGAGGGATTTTGCCGCGTTGGGATCCGTCGTGGGATTCCCTTTGTCATCCACTGCCCAGCCCGCCGGAATGGGCTGCTCCTTTTCCCGGGCGTAAAATATCTTTCCGAACGCGACTTCGCTGGTGGCCATATCCAAAAGTATCGACTCCCTGCTTCCGGGAAATCCGAAGGCAAAGGGATTTGTCCCGAAAAAGGCCTGCCGTCCTCCAAAGGGAACAACACAGGCATCGGTATTTACCATAACCATGGCGGCCATTCCGGCATTCAGGGCCATCTGCACATAATAGGCCAGGGCCCCGCAATGGCTGTTGTTCCGGATACCCATCATGCAGAGTCCCTCAGTTCCGGCAACCTTTATGGCTTCAGCAGTCGCAAAGCGGGTCGTAACGTGGCCGGCTCCCCCCTGGGCATCCACGAGGCCGATGGAAGGTTTGAACATCTCCACCTTAAGCTCCGGATCGCGATTCATGCCGCCGGATTTTATCCTGTTTACGTAGTGCTCAACCCGCAGAACACCGTGGGAGTGAACACCCCGCAGGTCGGCAAAGACCAGAACATCGGCAATAACCTCCGCGTCCTTTCGGGGAATATCCACCTCAAGGAGGCGTTGAATTACAAGTTTCTTAAGCTCATCTTCGTTTATACTGACCATATACTCTTCCGTTACAGTTTGATGCCATTATAGGATAAAAACAGCCTGGGGGGAATAAACCCCGCCCGGATTCGTCCGGGCGGGTAAACGCTTTTTTTACAGAAATTCCGGCATGAACAGCCGGGGAAGGAACATCGTCAATCCAGGGAAAACCACTATAGCGGACAGAACCAAAAGCATGATCGCCAAAAAGATACCGACCTCCTTGATGGCGTCCATACTGTTTATTCCGCCAATTTCACTTGAAATGAGCAGGCACAGTCCATAGGGAGGAGTGATCAGTCCGAAACTTAATGCCACAATCCCGGATATGGCGTAATGCAGGGGATGTATGCCCGCGTATTCCGCCAGGGGCATCAGAAGAGGCGTCATGATAACTATGGCCGGGATAGCGTCCATAAACGTACCGACGATGAGAAAGAGCCCAACGATAATGAAGAGCATTACCGTTGGAGAGTTGGTAATATACCCGATTGCCTGAACCATAAAACCGGGCAGCCGATAATAGGCCAGAACCCAGCCGTAAATGGAAGCAGTTCCCACAGCAAAGAGGGACAAGCCTCCGAGTTTCGCAGTGTCCAGAAGCAGGCTGGAAACCTTTCCCGGCTTTATTGTGCGATAGACAAACAGAGCGAGGAAAAGGGCGTAGGCTACTGCCAGGAGGGATGCCTCTGTAGGCGTAACAAAGCCGCCTACTATACCGCCGATAATTATTACAGGAGTAATACCGGGCAGTATGGCAGCTTTGAAGCTCAGGCCCAGCTCCTTCCAGTCCATGGCGTGTTCCTTGGGATACTTCCTCTTAATGGAAAAGATATGGACCAGGCCCATCTGTGAGAGTGCGACCATTACCCCGGGGACGAATCCGGCGAGAAAAAGGGCGGCCACGGAAGTATTCGATACTCCGCCCCAGACAACCATGATTATGCTGGGAGGAATAATAACCCCCATTACACTGGAACACGCGGTAACCGCAACGGTAAAGAAACGGTCATACTTCTCTTTTATCATTGCGGGAATCAGTACAGAGCCGATTCCGGCAGCGTCGGCTGTGGAGGAACCGGAAATACCGGCGAAGAACATACTGACCACAACATTTACATGGGCGAGACCGCCGGGAAGGTGTCCCACCAGGGCTTTAGAGAAGCGGATAAGCTTGTTGGTAATCCCCGAGGCATTCATTACATTGGCGGCCATGATAAAGAACGGCACCGAAAGGAGTATGAATGAGTCGTAGGACTTCAGCATCCTCTGCAACAGCATAACCGGCGTTAGCCGCGGTTCAAGAAGCAGAACCGGCACAACCGCAAGGGCCAGCGCATAGGCAACGGGTATCCGCAGTACAATCAGCAGTATCAGGCCGCCAAAAAGTATTATGCCGACAACGGCTGGATCAAAAATCACGCTAATTCCCCCTCTTCAGGTTCTTGCTGCTCCGGCAGGCCTTTTCCGCTTATCAGACGGGCAACCTGTTCTATGAGAAAAATGGTCCAGGTAAATCCTGCGAAAGGAACCGAGGCGTGTATCCATCCGAGGTTAATTCCTGTCAGTTCCGACTGCTGAATGGTTCCCATTTTCCAGTACCTGAAACCGAAGCGCAGGAAAATGTAGGAAACAGCAAAAAGTAGAACATAGTAAAGAATATCGAGAACCAGGTTGACCTTTGGTGACATGTTACGGGGCAGAAAATCGACATAAAAATGCCGCCGTTCCCTGAGCCCGATCATGGAACCGAGAAAGATCACCCAGATCAGCGACATACGTGCAATCTCTTCAGCCCAGAGATACCTCGGTATGAAGGGAATATACCTGCCGGCGATCTGCAGTGCGACGGAAAACATGAGCAGATACATCAGCACGATAATCGTCACATTAATAATCCGTGCATAGACATCCAAAATCTTGGTAAACATGGGAGTATTCCTTCCAGAAGAATTGGCAGAACTTACTAAAACGAGGCAGGCGCATATCGACGCCTGCCTCATTCACATTCTGAACCGAATATTAGCGCAGACTGTCCACGTTGGCGAGGATATCCTCTGCCCCGATCTCTTTGGCAAAAGCCTCGAGAACAGGACGGGCGTCCCGCTGCATCTTGTCCAGATCAGCCCGGGAAAGTTCGATCAGCTTGATCTTGCCTTCCGCAGCCATCTCTTTCAGAGCCTCGGCGTCCTCACGGGTTTCCGTTGCACGGTGCCAGGCAGCAGCCTCTTCGCCTGCCTTCAGGATAGCGTCCTGAAGTTCCTTGGGGAAGCTCTGAAAACGCTTTTCGCTGAAGAAAAGCGGCCGTACGGTAATGGCATGCCGGGTAAGAACGATATTCGGAGCGACTTCGTAGAATTTCATGGAACGCAGGGCCGCAGACTCGTTTTCCAGCCCATCGACTACACCGGTCTTGATTCCGTTATATACTTCCAGGTAGTCCAGGGGGGTCGCTTTGAAACCAACGGCGTTGAAGGAGTTGGCCTGAATGGGGGAGCCCATTACACGGAGCAGGATTTTCGGGAAATCGCTGGTGCTGCGTACAGGCTGGTTCAGAATAAGGTTACGGGTTCCGCCGCCGCCGTATCCGATAATGCGCAGGCCCTTCTTTATAAGGTCCTGTTTGATCGGTTCGAAGGCATCCTCTGCCAGTGCTTTGTCCCAGTGCTCCAGGTCTTTGAACAGGAAGGGAGGATCCATGAAGGAGACTCTCTTGTCCCAGGTAGCTGCCCAGGAGGGAGCTGAGATAGCAAAATCGACGGAAATTCCTTCGATCATGAACTCGCAAAAGTCCTTCTCCTGGCCCAGGTCACCGGAGTGGTGCAGTTCGACTTCCAGGGGACCGTCATAATATTCTTTTACCTTTTCACCAAATACTTCCATCATCCGGTAGAAAACAAAGTCAGCGGGAAGGTGGGTGGCACCGACCAGACGAATGGGACGCTGGGCGCCGGATTCTCCCTGGGCTCCGGCGAACAGAGTCCCGAATCCGATGATCAGCACAAGGCTTACAACAATTAGCTTCTTCATAGAACCTCCTTTAAGGTTTATAAGAACAGAAGTATCCTAATTGTAATCGCCAAATTTTAAAACTGCAATATTTTTGTGTAAACAATCTGTAAATTTTTGTGCCGAATATCTCTGCCATTTAGAAGACTAAAAAACAATTAACAGAGAGATGTGTACGAGATTACTGCTTTAGTACGGCAGAGCCGGTTTTCAGCCAAGAACAGGCAGCATATCCGCCGCATGGGTCAGGACAGTAATACCCGCATCTGAGCCTTTGCGCCTCAGGGCCTCATCCAGGGCCTCCTGGACACCGGGGAAATGGATAAACCCGAGTTTATCCGCCGTTCTTTTATCGATTCCGTCGGACACAATAAAAACCGTTTCCCGCTCCTTGACCTGGGCCCAGGCAATGGCAAGGGCTGCTGCGACCCTGTCCTTTACCTCACCTCTTTCCACCATTTCACGGAGTCTGACTGAGGATTCTCCTGTAACTTCCAGAATATCGTCGTGGGTCATGGCAACCCCTTCGTAACAGGGGGTAACGATAATGATGATCCCTTGTTCCCTGACCGCAAGGTCTGACGGATAGAGGGTCTTGTGGGCCTGCCAGAACTCTATGTCGCAGGGATGGGAACTGGAGACAACGATATCCGCGGCCTTCGGGATATTAACGGAAAAGACCTTTTTCGACCGTTCCACACCCTTTCGAAACGCTGCTTCCACATCACCAAAGAAGGCCTCCACTACCTCACCGTAGCGGTTGAGGACCGTATTGAAAATGATGTGCAGGCCTACCTTCTTCGCAATGGAATCAAGTTCCTCGCGCACCGGATTCTCAAGGACTCCCAGGTACGAACGCGGAGCCCGGACAGAGAGCAGATGGGTTTCCGCGGTAGTATCCTCACCGGAAACCCCTGGCTGAATGATCTTTGAGCCCCCGGCAAAACCGGGGATATGGTGAGGGACAATACTGCCGACACCGATCACGAAATCCGCGTCGTAGACCTCCCGGTTGATCATGATTTTTGTGCCGTTTTCGGTGGTACCAAGGTCCACAAGCTTATCCTGGTCCCGGAAAGGATGGTTTTTTATCTGTATGCGATTCACAACTTCGGTGCCAAACTTTTTGAGGATCTCCTCCTCAGTCATGAAGCGGTGGGTTCCCAGGGCGATAATCAGGGTAATTGCGCTGTCAGGAACCTCCGCAGCGTTCAGAGCATCCAGAACCGGAGGCAGTATCAGGTCCGTCGGAGTAAGGCGGGTGTTATCGTCGGCGACAATAACGACCTTCTTCTTTCCCTTCGCAAGCTCATCCAGCCTCCCGGAACCAATGGGGTTCTCCAGAGCCCGCTGGACTTCCGCACGGACATCGGAAACAGGGGGCACCTCCTCGGGTGAATAAACACCGATAAGGTTTTCCTCAGGGATATTTACACCGAGCTCCGTATCGCCGTAGGGAAGATTTACATGTCGGGTTTTCATTGTGTACCTCCTATATCATTCTCACACCCATCTCGATGGCCTGAAGCATGCTTTCCGGATTTGCCCGGCCTTCACCGGCCTTTCCGAAAGCGGTACCGTGGTCCACGGAGGAGCGGATAATCGGCAGCCCGAGGGTAATGTTGACCCCGGACATGGAGAGCCATGTATTGGTTTTACGGTCGTAGTTGAATCCCGCCAGTTTGGTGGGGATATGCCCCTGGTCGTGATACTGAACAACTACTATGTCGTACTGTCCGCCTTTCATTTTGGAGAAAACCGTATCCGGCGGTATCGGGCCTTCCACAGTCATGCCGTCGGCGACGGCCTGCTCGATGGCGGGAATAATCTCGTCTATCTCTTCCCGGCCGAACATGCCGTTCTCGCCGGCGTGGGGATTCAAACCTGCCACAGCGATTCTGGGCTGTTCAATGCCCAACCGTTTAAGCGCCTCGTCCGCCAGCTTGATAACCCGGTAAACCCGTTCTTTTTTACAGCGGTTTATCGCCTCCTGCAGGGATACGTGGGTGGAGACATGAACAACCCGGAAGTCCCCTTCGGCAAGCATCATGGCGTAATCTTTGGTCCCGGTAAGCCTGGCGTAGATTTCCGTATGCCCTGCTTCATGGATGCCTGCGGCGTTGATGGCTTCCTTGTTGATCGGGCCGGTAATAGTGGCGTCGATCTCTTTAGCCATGGCAAGCCTGATAACCTTTTCGATGTACTCGTAGCTGGCCTTTCCGGTCATGGCAGAGACGGTTTTATATTTCAGCCTGCTCATGTCGATATTCTTCATATCAAGTACATCTATGGTTCCGTATTCGTACCGGCCCTCCGCCGGAGACGATACAGCCCGGGTTTTCAGGGAAAGCCCGGAAAACTCAATGGCAGCCTCCATGACCTTCAAGTCGCATACCGCCAGGGGTTTGCAGATGTCGTATACGTGTTTTTCATTCAATGCCTTGGCGGTAATTTCCGGTCCGATTCCTGCCGGATCACCAACGCTGATTCCCAAAATAGGTCTTTTCTCGGCTTTCATGTTCAATTCCTTGTAGATTTTATTCAATCTCGTACCGATATCATTCTCTCTTACCGGTAACGATTTTACATACCTGTGTCATTGCGTCTCTTTTACCAAAGCCGCCGGCTTTCGAAATCAGATAGACAGGCCGATCTGTATAGGGGGTACCAAATTTTCCAATGGGTATTCCCGGGAGAATCTCATCGAGAAGCTCGACTCCTTTTACTTTCAGGGATCTGCTTACTCCGGCTGCGGTATTTCCTCCGGTAATGAATACGGCTTTTATTTGCCGCTGTGAGAATATTCCAGTAACCAGTCTCCCCAAAAAATCCGAGACCCGCTCACCAAGCTCCTTCTCTGTTACCCCTCTTTCCACAGCATAGGCTATATCCTTCCTGTATTCTCCGTCAACATCGAAGGTTTTGATTAAAAGCGGTAGATCCTGCCGGGATGCGGAATCTTCATTCAGAAGTCGGGTAAATTCTCCTTCTTCATCTTTTAACATGCTGCGGATCGACACACAAAGTGAGATGGTATCAATCTTCTCCTGTAAATCCTGTATTTGGATCCTGGTTGTCTCGGTAAGACTGCCCACAACATAGAGTAATTCACCGGGAGAGATTCTGGGCATTGTAGCCGATATGCTGTCCCTGTCATCAGTTAGAGCCTCTGCAAGGCCGGAAGCCCCGGCGAGGAGAACGGTTTTATCCATCCGGGCCGAGGCAACAGAACGAAGATCATCCAGTGTTTCTGCATCCGCAACAATAACCCGTGAGCCTTCTTGCCGCAGTTCCTGCAAACGGCGGCGGAATTCTGCAGCCCCCTTCCGTACTGTTTCAAGACCGATATGTCCTACAGCACCCTGAAACTGTCGTTCAAGAAGTCCCGGCACAAAGGCGGAAGCCACAGGGGTGAAGGGATCTGAGTTTTCGCTGTTCTCACCGATGGGGATTCCGTTCACCAGGCAATTCCCTGCGACTACTGTGCGCCCGTTCCTTGGAGCAGAGGGCGCAACGAGGGCGCATTCAAAATCTCCGGCGTCCATGACAGCGGCAATTTCTTCGGGAACATTCCCCCGGATGGTTGAATCGATTTTTTTAAAGAACTGCCGGACGCCGAGTTTTCTGCATGTTTTCACAACACGCGAAACCGTTTCATAGGCATCCTGGGGAAGCATAAACCTGGATTCAGTACTCACAACAAGAATATCGTATGAATCAAGGTCGATACCCGAATCCCAATCCTGGAGGGCAAGAAAAGGGGCGTGTCCGTTCTTCCTGAACTGTACAGCGGAATCCCCTGCCCCGGTAAAATCATCAGCAATTATGCAAAGTTTTAAACTCATACGATAAAACATTATGCAAAGAACATGCCAAGAGTTCCCCTGGCTAACAGATTGAATATCCTGTATCTGTCAACGAGATGAAACCTGCAGAAAGAGAGATTTATTTTTCTTTATGATAACGAATTAGATCATATCCCCATCGGGGGTTCATAAGCGGCAACCTTCGGGGAATTATACTGCACAAACTCACAAGATGGTGATTTTCTCACCATAATGACTAATTATTCTCCATTTGATATAAAGCTTTAACCGCCCGATGGAGCAGTCCGGAACCGACGATGGAGGTAGTGTTCCTCCCCGAATGTTTAGAACGATACAGCGCGGTATCCGCAAGGTAGCAGAGATCCTCCCTGGAGAGCGTATCATCGCCGTTAAATGCCACACAGCCGATGCTGGCGGTTACCCGGATCTCCTGGTTCATATAGAAAAACCGGCGAACTTCTATGGATCGGCGAAGCCGTTCGGCAATTGAATAGGCTGAACAGGCATCGGCATTATGCAGAAGGACCATGAACTCCTCCCCGCCAAAACGGGCGGCCACATCGCCATCCCGTACGGAACTCCCGATCATGGACGCAACCTCTTTCAGGACAAGGTCACCCGCCAGGTGGCCGTATTTGTCATTCAAAACCTTGAAATAGTCCAGGTCGATCATCAGGATGCTGAACACCCCTCCGTAGCGTTTTGTTCTGCTGATCTCCTCTTCTATCTCCGACTGAATAAAGGCAGTATTGAATAATCTGGTTTTGGAGTCGGTAACTGAACTTGAATAATGGATGCTGTTCTGCATGGCGATGGATACAAAACTCATCAGACGATCAACATATGCCAGTTCACTTATCGAATAATCCCCACCCACTATTTTCGATGAGATCAAAACCATACCGTAGAGTCCCGTATGGCCTTTAACCGGGATAACCAGCTCCGGGTCCATAATATTCAGATCCTCGAGAGCTACAGGATCTTTGAGCTTCTCCCGCATATCGGAAAAGCGGACCAGTCCGATATTTTCAGAAAAAAATCCGTCAAAGGGCGACAGATCGATCAGGTGGGTCTCCGGGGGATCCTCCTTCATGTTTCTAAAAGAGAGGACCTTGACCTCCGGACCGCCGTCCTGAGAGTAGATAAAGGAGAGCCGCCGGGGAATGAACTTGTTCAGGAGGAATCCCGCAGCCGTGCGGGCGATTTCCGGGATTTCTGTCTGGGTAAAGATGACGCTTGCTTCGCCCAGCAGATCATTCCGTTCGATCACGAGGGTCTTGAGGCGATTGATTTCCTCGATTATGCCCAGGCGGTCGAGAAGATCGTAATGAGAGAGCACTTCGGGGTTGTTCAGAGCATCTGTCATTTCATTGATATTACGACCATTCCCATCGAACATGAGAACGATTGTACTCAAGAACCTTTTTCTCGACAAGACAGGCAGCAGGAAGATAAAATACCTTTGTTTTTGCCATGGATTTTGGTATGCTGGGCTGTAGCGGCATGCTGTGGAATTCTACCGCTGCCCTTTAAAGTGGAGGACGGGATGGATCAATTTGAGCTTAGTCTCCTTGGTATTCTGCTGGCAGTCATTTATAATCTGACAATCGGAAGTCTCTGGTACAGTCCGATGCTGTTCGGGAACCGCTGGACGGTTCTTGTCGGGAACAGAGAGGACGATCTGCAGGGTGGAATGACTCCTGGGATAATGCTGGGCGCTCTGACAGTTGCCCTGGTTGAAGCTTTGGGATTCAGTTTCTTAAAGAACTTTACCGGGATGGACGGATTCTTTGGCGGTCTTTTCCTGGGATTGTTTGTCTGGCTGGTCTTTCTGCTCCCTCCCTTCTTTAACCGCGTGCTTTACGAAAAGGCACCCCGGGAACTCTTTTTTATTAACGCCGGCGCCAATCTCGTCACCTTTGCTGGTATGGCCGTGATTATTGGTATTGTATAGGTAAGTCATCAAAAAAGGACCGCCCACCGGACGGTCCTTTGTGTACTTATCTCTCGCGGATACTCAATACGCGGTCAGACCGCCGTCAACCGGCAGATTGACTCCATTCAGGAAAGAAGCCTCTTCAGAGGCAAGATACAGAAAAGCCTGGGCTACATCTTCCGAAGTAGCCAGCCGCCCGAGAGGAATCTCGCCGTAACGCTGCTCCCTCAGTACGGGATCGGTCAGAACCTTCTGAAGACCCGGGGTATCCACGGTGCTGGGATGAACACTGTTGCAGCGGATATTGTCCTTCGCGTAGCGGGAGGCAATAGACTTCGTCAACAGGGTCAGGGCCCCTTTGCACATGGTATATGTCTCGTTGGTGAACTTGTGTCCCACAAGACCACAGATGGATACCATGTTCAGAATGGAACCGCCGCCGGACTTTCTCATCAGCGGCAAGGCATGTTTGATGCCCATAAAGGGCCCTTTGACATTCACCGAGAGCATGGTGTCCAGATCAGCCTCGGGCATTTCTTCAATATCTTTACGAATATTGATTCCCGCGTTGTTGATAAGAACATCCAGGCTTCCTTTGGCACTGTTCACCCTGGCCATTACCTGCTGCCAGTCGGCTTCCTTGGAAATGTCGAGAAAAGCGAACTCAGCGCCACCGGCCTCAGCCGGTTGAGGCGCAAGCTGCTTCGCAAGCGCCTCCCCGGCTTCCCGGTTCATATCGCAGATAAAGACATAGGCGCCCTCTTTGCGAAAAGATGCGGCAACCGCCGCGCCGATTCCCATGGCGCCGCCTGTAATAATACAGACCTTATCCCGCAGTTTCATGGCACCTGGCCTCAGGACTGCTTTCCGGCCCGGACTTTGACACCGGCCAGCTTTTCATAGTACTGAATAATTCCGCCGTGGTCGTCCTTCTGCTTGCCGTCAACCTTGAGGGCCTGCATGATCTCCATGGACTGGGCAGTAAGGGGAACGGGAACTGCCAGCTCGTGAGCGGTATCCAGGGCATTCTGGATGTCCTTGATATGCAGCTCAATCCGGAATCCGGGCTTGTAGTTGCCTTCCAGTACCATGGGAGACTTGGCATTCAGAACGGTGCTGCCGGCAAGTCCGCCCTTGATGGCGTTGAATACTCTTTCGGGGTCAACCCCCGCCTTGGTAGCCAGAACATAAGCTTCCGACATGGCGGAGATGTTCAGAGCGACAATGATCTGGTTTGCGAGCTTGGTAACGTTACCGGCACCAAGATCACCGCAAAGAACTGCGGAAGCGCCCATTACAAGGAGGATGTCCTTTACCTTGTTGAAGACCTCTTCCTTTCCACCCACCATGATGGCCAGACTTCCATCGATCGCCTTGGGTTCTCCGCCGGACACCGGGGCATCCAGCATTTCGATTCCCTTCTTGGCGAGCTCAGCGCCGACTTCCTGGGAAGCAAGGGGAGCAATGGAGCTCATATCCACAACGATACTGCCGGGTTTTACACCCTCGATAACACCCTTCTCTCCGAGAATAACAGTCTTAACGTGGGGAGAGTTGGGCAGCATGGTGATAATCAGTTCGGCCTTGCCGGCTACATCCGCGGGAGAACTTCCCCGTTCGGCGCCTGCAGCGACAACTTCCTTGACCGCGTCTTCGACAATGTCGAAAACCGTGAGTTCATAACCTGCTTTAAGCAGGTTTTTTGCCATGGGCTTACCCATAATACCGAGACCAACAAATCCAATCTTCATCTCAATACTCCTTACATAGATAAATTTTCCGTAAAAATATGTATCTCCGGCGCGCTGATGCGGCCGGTGATGTACTAGCGACAGCAGTGACCTGCAATACTACGTCTCTCGGGAGAAAAGTTTCTCTTTTTTAAGACGCAGAATGGTCCGGGTAACGTGTTCTTCCATAAGCGCCTGGGCTGTTTCGCTGTCCCTCGCTTTTATTGCTTCGAGGATGCGCCTGTGAAAATCCAGTCCGTCCTGGGGACCTAAAAGACCGACAATATTCTCCATGGAGGCACAGAGAATATCCTTTATAATGCTGTTCACCTTGAAGAAGACCTGGTTCTTTGTCGCCCGCGCCAGGGCCAGGTGAAAATCCAGGTCCGCATGGGCAAACTCGGTGCTGTTCTCCTTACATTCCAGCATCTTCCGGTAATAGCTTTCAAAGATTTCGATATCCGCTTCCGTGGCTTTTTCCACAACCAGGGCTACGATGCCCTTCTCCATGGTCTGTCGATACTCAAGGACATCGTAAATACTGGTACGGTCGAGAACGAGGGCGGGAAGCAGATTGTTTATGTAGCAATCCGATGAGGCGGAACAGACAAAGGTACCCTCTCCATGGCGCGTTTCAAGCAGTCCAAGGGTAGCCAGCCGATGCAGGGCCTCCCGGATGGAGACCCGGCTTACACCGAAGAGTTCCGACAGCTCACCCTCTGAGGGCAGCTTCTCTCCCGCCCGCCATACGCCTTCTATGAGTCGGGTTTTAAGCTGTTGAAAGACCTGGGCGCTGACGCGCTCACGCCGTACTCTTTGCACCGTTACCTTGTTCATTATCATCAACCAGTTGTATGATAACTTACAATACCCCCGGATGTCAACGAGTCAGGACGGCCAGACCTGACTGCCTCCATCGACCCGGATAACCTCTCCGGTAATAAAGCGTGAAGCCTCGGTGGCCAGGAATTCCACCGCAGTGGCGACCTCCTCGGGCCAGCCGTACCGGTCCAGGGTGCCTTCATGGACCTTCCGGGAATCGTCCGTCGGCCTGGAGGCTATGTACCGTTCGGTAAGGGTATCCCCGGGGGCGATGACATTTACGTTTATATCGTAGGGCCGCAGCTGGACAGCCAGACAGCGGCTGTATTCATGTACCGCAGCCTTTGAGGATGCATAGATTGCCGCCCCGGGGAGACCTTTGAGACCGGCGATGCTTCCGATATTGATTATCTTGCCGCTCTTGCGCGCCATCATCTCCGGGGCAACAGCTTTGCAGCAGAAAACACAGGTCAGGAAGTTCCGGTCCATAACGGTTTTTATGTCTTCCACGGAAATATTGGTCGCATCATTGCCGTCGGGTTTACCCGCCATATCCGCAGCTACCCCCTTTGTGCCGATATCGCCTCCCGCATTATTCACCAGCACATCGATGGTACCGAGTTTCTGGTGAATTTCGTCCACGATGCGCGTAACTGTCTTCCAGTCCGTAAGGTCACCTGTAACAGCAAGGCATGTAACGCCGTATTGATCGGCAATGCCCTTCGCGTTGCTTTCAAGGCTTTCGCCTTCGTTGAATACACGGGTGGAATCCGGACGGCTTCCGTGTATAAGCACATTCGCCCCGCAGGAAGCAAAGTGTTCAGCAATAGCTTTTCCGATACCCCGGGAAGAACCGGTGACCCAGACATTCTTTCCAGAGAGGGAAAGATTTTTATCTTGCATAGCAATCTCCTATATTAGTATGATATAATACAACATTATGTGGGGAAATGGACACAATCTCAAGGGTAAAAGCTTAAATTGCATTTTTATTTGATTTCATACCCCATAGCCGCCGTATCCTGTACGGAAGAATCTGCACCTTAGGGAGAGAAGGATGGATAAGAAAACTGTCGAACAAACAGCACAAAAAGCCTATGATCTGGGTTTCGCCTATGAAAAAGAGTACCGGGGCTGCGCCCAGTGCGCAATAGCCGCCCTGCAGGATGCGCTGGACATACGCAATAGCGAGACCGATGCGATTTTCAAGGCGGCCACGGGAATGGCCGGAGGCGGAGCCAGACAGACTGACGGGAACTGCGGCGCCTACGCCGGAGGAACCATGATGATCGGTTATCATGTCGGTCGGGAACGGGACAACTTTGCCGACCCCGAACAAATCAGAATGGATACCTTCAGGCTGGTAAAGAAACTGCATCAGCGCTTCATCGACGAGTTCGGAACCGTAACCTGCAGCGAGATCCACACCCGCATTATGGGCCGCCCCTTCTACATTGAAGATCCTGACGAGTTCCAGAAGTTCGAGGATGCCGGAGCCCATACGGACAAGTGCACCCGGGTCGTCGCTCTGGCTGCCAAATGGAGCACAGAGATCCTGGCGGACGAGGGATACCTGGATAAATAAAGGCTCCAGGTATCAGATCAGTGAGGCAAGTACAAAACTCAGGGGAATGGTAACAATGCCCAGGGCGGTGGTCAGCACCACGATACTCTGGGCATCCGCTGAATCGATTCCGTAACGGGCCGGAAGCACGTAGGAGAATACAGCCGAAGGCAGCGCAGCGGCAACGAGGACTACCGTCCGGGTCAGACCTTCCAGGCGGAAGAGATAGACCGCGGCGATTCCCAGAATAAACCCGACGACTATCCTAAGCAGAATCCCCCAGAAAACCGCAGCATCTATTTTCGGCCTGCGCATGCTCAAGGAAACCCCAACAATAAAGGCCGCCAGGGGAGCGGCGGCGGCACCGGCAAATCGACAGGTTTCAAGGATCGTCCCGGGAACCGGTACCTTGAACAGATGAAAGAGAAAACCCAAAACTGCGGCGATCAGGATCGGGGACTTTAACGATAGCATAAGGCCCTTTAGATTGAAGCCACCGCCGATTATCAGAAAGCCGAAACTGAAGAGAAAAAGCCCGTAAATCTGGTCGAAGACTATGATGATATTCAGGGCTTCGCTGCCGCTCCAGAGCTGCATCAGGGGAAAGCCGAGGAACCCGGAGTTCATGAAGATAACCGGCAGGGCCAGCCCCCGGATATCCTTGCCGGCAATCCGGCCGTAGAGAACGACAACCAGGTAGGTGCTCAGCATCAGAAACAGCACTGTGGCCAGCAGATCCGCCATATCATCCTGACTGACCGTGGATTCATAGAGGCTGACAAAGACCAGCAGGGGCATAAAAAAATCGACCAGTACCCGGGAGAGGGTATCCTCGCTGATGGGAGCAGCCGCGGACATCATCCATCCGCCGGCTATAACAGCAAAAAGGGGAAGCAGCACACTGAGGGTATCAAGAAAATAGCTGAGCATGGTGTACATAACGGACCCGTCCTGTTTTAGAGTTTCTTGAGAGGCTTCCTGCCGGAACTCAGATTCGCTACAATTTTTCCGCTGAGGGCGGCGGTGATAACCCCCCCGGGCCAGAGACTGTAATGCCCGCATACCCGTAAATTCCTTAAGGGTGTGGAGAAGAGATTCAAAAACGGGAACTTGTATACCGGCGACTCTCTGCCATCATAGCACCATCCTCCGGAGGAGCCCTGGGTATTCAGGGAAAAACGTTCACTGGAAATCGGAGTTCCCACATCGGAATAGAGCACCCGTGCCCCCAGACCGGGAAGAAGGTTTTCTGCCAGGCCTGTCAGTTCCCCGGTCACCCGTTCTTTGAGTCGGGAATAGGTCTCCGAACGCTGTCCCCGGGGATCCCCGATTCCCCAGCGATTCTGCCAGTCGTAGGAGCTGTAGGTCTGAAGTACCAGGGCGGACTGCCCCGGAGCAGCGGCATCGGGATTCTCCTGGCCGAAATGGTTCAGGGCAAGCCACATCCTGCCGTGAACATCTTCAGGGGATGCTGCGGACGGAAATATGACATCGTAATTCGGAAAGTAGAAGACGTGTTGAGCTCCCAGTCGCTCTTCAAGCTCCTCCGTCCCGGCGCTTACCCCCAGATACACATTCACCAGGGATTCGGTCAGCTTTGCCCTTTCTAACTTTGTTACAAAGGAGGGCTTGAAGACCTCAGGGTCAAGGATACTGCTGATCAGGCGCTTGTAGTCCCCGGCGTAGATAAAGCTGTCGCCGGAAAAAACATCCCCTTTTTCGGTCAGCACGGACAGGGCTCTGCCCCCCCGGTGCTCGATCTTTTCTACCCGGCTGTTGCAGCGCAAATCCCCCCCAAGCTGAGTAAAGTTCTCGGCAAGAAGATCATGAAAGGCCTGCATGCCCCCTTCCGGATACCAGTAGTCCTTCATCCAGAGGTGCCAGAAACCGGCGAAAAAGATGAAGGGCATGTGATAATACCCGATATGGGTAAACCAGTTTCGTAAGCCCGGATTCCGGATAACCGAACAGGCCTTGACCCGGTAATCGAAGCTGAGCCAGCGCCGGAGCTTCGGAAGCCAGGGCAGCATCGAGGCGAGCCTGGGAACGGAAAAGTTCTGCAGCAGGGGAAAACTCCAGGGGTCCATCTTGCTCTCGATAAAGCGGGAGACCTCACGGACCTCCCGGAACAGTACGGGTATTCCCTTTTCCTCCGGAAAAGCAGCCTGAAGTGCCGCCTCTACCTCCTGGAAGGATTCGACATGGAAATCGAAGTCCGGGGATACCATCCTGAAGCGGGCCTTGTGCCAGTGCAGCTTGTCGAGAAGTCCAAGTTCATCCAGAATGGGGAACACAATACCGAGGCTCTCGAAGGACTGGTCTCCGCCGTCAAAATAGAAGCCCTTGCGTCTGAAGCCTGACATGTTGCCGCCGGTATGGTGATTCTGTTCCAGAACCAGGGTTTTGAGTCCCTGCTTTGCACAGGCGTTGGCCGCGGTCATGCCGCCCATTCCACCGCCGATAATTACGATATCGTATTTTTCCATCTTTTTAGTGTAATGTATCCGCTTCGGTAAAATCCACAATAATGAGAGAAATTATCATGAAGAAAAGTTCCGGGAGGCGTCGACCATGGCCTTCAGGTTTTCAGCCGCCGTTCCCGGCACAACCTCGCAGCCCGAGCCCAGGATGAAACCGCCCTTGATTCCTTCAGCCGCTTCAATACAGCGAACCGACTCTTTTCTTACGAGCTCCGGATTTCCCTGAAAGAGAACTGTAGTAGGTTCCAGGTTGCCCATGAGAGTGATATCCGGGCCCGCAAGTTCCCGGGCTTCCGCCAGATCGACCATGGCATCAATCTCCAGTATATCAGTCCCCGTCTGTGCCATCAGGGGCAGGATCTTACGGGTATCCCCGCAGATATGGAGTATTGTTACCGCGCCTTTTTCCTTTACCATGGGAGCAAGGGCGGAAAAGACCTTTACCTCATAGGGATAAACATACTTTTCGTAGATAGCCGGAGAGATCATGCTCAAGGAGGCCAGAGAGTCCCCGGCCTGGGCGGTGTCCGAACCCGCATTCAGGGCTGCTTTGAGAAAGAGGATAAGAGCGTCCGAGGAAAGCTCCATGACCCGGAATATCTGCTCCTCCTTTTCACGGTCCTCGTCGGCTTCGCAGAGGGCAATCTGGGTCAGAAACTCGGCAGTTCCCCCCACCAGATAACTTGCCAGGGAGAAGGGACCCGTTCCGGGGGCGCGCACGGCGATTTCATCATCGAAGTGCTCACGCAGAAGGGCGACAGCCTCGAGGTAAACCGGCATACGGCCGTCCTTCCAGGGATCCGGAACCTTCAGGCGGTCGATCTGATCGAGACTTTCCACCGCCGGAGCCGTGAGGTTCGGGGTGGTGTTCAGCGGCTGATTGATTGTACAGCCGAAGCCCTCGGCGATGTAGTAGTTGTCCGACTGCGCTACCACAACGTCCTGTCCCACGACCTCCCAGGCCCGGATCTGGGCTTCCGCCATCTTTTTCGGGTTCGTATTGTAGACCGATATGGGAATCCCGGCCTGCACCGCTCCGAAATTGCCGCAGTAGGGGGCTACCGGCACCCGGTCCGGACCGTCCCCCCTGACAGCCGCGAGAAAGCGCTCCCGGGAAGTCACAGACAGATCTCCGAAAGTTCCCGGCTCAAGGGAACTGCAGCCTCGGCATCGGGAGTGGAGGTCTGAATCATTACCCCCCGTCTTCCAAAATAATCGAGGACCTTCTTCGTATATTCCGCCAGGTCCACCTGGGCCTTGTCGCCATGGTCCCAGTAAAAATGACGCAGGCAGAGGGGCACCCTGCCGGCGGTGGCGTCCCGGATTACCTCCCAGTTCGGGTTCTGGGGTATGGTAAAATCGAGCCCCTTGAGAGCCTCGGTCTCCATCATCGGAGCAACCACGTTCTGCACATCCCCGCAGGAGTGAACAATGATGCCGTCAAAGGCCCGGGAAATCATGCTGTTGTATTTGTCCCCGAACTCCCGGTAGAGGTTCGGCGACATCAGGGCCGCGGTATCATCACTTATGCGGATTCCTATGTCCCGGGGAATGTACCACATCTCATGACCCATGGTGTAGAGGTTTTTTATCCGTCGCAGCTGTTCCTGCACAAAGGCGATGGTTGCCTCGGTGACCTTCTCCATCAAAAGATGGACTTCCTCCGGAAACAGCATGGTGGCTTCAATAAAGGAGGTGTACTCCCAGATCAGGGAGGCGCTAACCAGGGGCGAGGGAACATTCACCAGCCTCAAGGGCAGGTCGCTTCGGGACTGAAGGTACTCGATGCGCTCGTAAGCCCGCACAAATGCCGGATTTGTCTGTGCATCGGGGACATCCAGAGTCTTTACCTCCTCCCGGTTCTCCTCTTTTAAACGGGGCTTTATCCAGGGGTCGGCCTCATGGTTGTTCGTTGCTTCGCAGCCGAAGGCCTCCGCGACAATACCGATACCCAGGTTCGGTTTGGTGTTGGGCATGGCGAAATCGAGAAAAGCCTCCCGCTCCTTGTGATAATTGACATTCCAGTCCAGCTCCGCCTGGTCATCTTCCACATATTCCTTAAAGGCGGCGTGAAAAGGCCCAAGCTCGATCATGAAAGGAACGACACCCGTATCCTTCATGAGCCAGGTGTCCCGGAGGATGCTGCGTTTTTCTTCGATGGTGTAACTGTTTTTCACGTATTGTCTCCTTTCTTTGACATATTACCAATCGCGAAGGAACGTTTCGTTGAACTAGGGTGAGACCTTTGAATCGAGGTTCAGTTTTTCCTTCAAACGGGAAAAAACATCCCTGGTTGACTCGACAGGGTTACGAAAACTATCCGATGTAAGGCTGTGGTCCTGAATGGTTCTGTAAAGGGCCTGGATATTCCTGGTGGGGGTATCCTCCTGGAAGTGATGGGCCCCGCCAAGAATGAAACCGCCGTCCTTCCCACAGCCACGAATGAGCCTCAGGACCTCTTCTTCAACATCCTCAGGATTTCCCTTCGGCATCAGGAGCTGAATATCCAGCCCCCCCATCAGGGTCAGACGGTCGCCGAACCGCTGCTTCGTCTCGATCGGATCGATAGCCTGGGGCTGAACGGGGTGAAGCACGTCCAGACCGATCTCTATCAACTCCTCCACGATGGCGCCGCAGTTCCCGCAGCTGTGGTAGGCAATCTTGATGTCAGGATTGGCGTCCTTGAAATCCCTGAACAGGCTGGCATAGCGGGGTTTCAGATACTTTCTCCACAGTTCGGGAGAAATCATCATCCCCTGCTGGGATGCCACGTCGTCTCCCATCCACACCATATCGACGCCCATGTGGATGTACTCGAGCAGGGCCGCCCGGGGAAACTCCATGATCTTGTCCAGCAGGGTATTAACGTATTCCTCGTTCAGGAGCATGTCGAGCATGAACTGATCAAGCCCCCGCAGATACCACGCTGTTTCAAAGAGGCTGCAACGGCAGGAACCTGCAATCCAATAATCACCTCCGTACAGGTCCAGAATCCGCTCCATTTCGCCGAAGAGTTTTTTTTCCGTGGGATCCGGGACGCTCCATGAATCAATCTTCGCCTCGTCACCGGCAAGGGGATTCCTGACAATGGTGGTATAGTACCCAAAATTGTTTTTAATGTTGCGCCAGGTTATCCCCCAGGGACACACATATTCGGGGTCGGTGGAATAGTTGTTGCTTTTTTCTATACCGATACCGACCTGGACCATATCGTTTCCAAAATGGATCCCGATATCATGTTCCCGGATGTCCAGTTCATTCCGGAGTTTTTGTGTGAGTCGGGGTGTAAAAGAAGAAAAGGATGGTACCCGTTCAGTCTGTTCATGGGCTATGGCCGCACGTACCCGTTCTTTGGATCTCATCTATGGATTCTCCAGCATAATACTTTTCCTGTGCCGCCGCTATCTGCCCGCATAAAGCATATTGGGAAGCCCGATCACCAGATCCGGGAAAATTACGATAAGAACGAGAACTATAAGGAGCGGCAGAAGGAAGGGCGCTGTCGCTTTTACTACCCTCCCGTAGGAGAGTCCCGATACCTGCTGCATAACGAACAATACGATACCGAAGGGTGGAGTCAGCAGGCCTATCATGAGATTCAATACCATGACAACACCGAAATGCACCGGATCGATACCTACGCGCTGAATCACCGGCATCAGTATAGGAGTAAGAATCAGAATCGCCACTGTGGGGTCAAGGAAGCACCCTATGACCAACAGAAACAGATTGACAACCAGGAAAATGATCAGAGGATTGTCACTGATAGTCATCAGCGTATTTGCGATCCGTACCGTAAGCCCCGAGCGCATGAGGATCCATCCATAAAAACCGGAGGCTGCGACAATAATACCGATTATGGCCGTTTCCCGGGCCGTATCAATAAAAACCTGTTTGATCTCCTTGTACCCCAGCTCTTTTAGCGCGAGCTTTCCGATGACCAGCGCGTACAGGACCGCTATAGCAGCGGCTTCGGTGGGAGTAAAGGCGCCGGACCAGATTCCCCCCAGTAGGATTACGGGGGTCAGCAGGGGCAGGATGGCATCCAGAAGACTCTTAACCAAACCCTTGAAGGACAACATACCCAGACGGGGATAGCCTCTCCGGTGTGCATACCAGCTGACCAGCAGCATCAGTATCACCGTCATGATCAGACCGGGAACTACGCCTCCAAGGAAGAGCCTTCCTACCGAAACTCCGGACATGAAGCCGAACACAACCATGGGCAGACTGGGGGGAAAGATGGGGCCGATGGTGGAAGAGGCCGCGGTAATGGCGACGCTGAACTCCTTATCATAGCCACCGTCCTGCATGGCTTCCAGTTCGATCTGACCGAGTCCGGCAGCATCCACCACGGCGGCACCGGACATACCGGCAAAAATCAGGCTGGCCACAACATTCGCGTGCCCGAGACCTCCTGGCAGGAAACCTACGACAGAGTGGGCAAAACCGAAAATCTTAGAGGTTATCTTTGAACTGTTCATTATTTTCGCGGAAAGAATAAACAGGGGAATGGCCAGAAGCAGGAAATTATTCAGTCCGAACATCATTCTGCGAGAAATTACGGACAACACGGCGTTAGGTCCTGCGTTATACAGATACCCAAAAAGCGCGGAGCCTCCCAAGGCAAAGGCAACCGGGATACCCAGGGAGAGCATGCCGATCAATCCAAGGGTGATGAAATAAATCATTCTGTATCCTCCTTGCCCTCAGATTCATGGTGTGTAAGCTCGTCTATACGGGTCTTCAGCCTATACACCCCGCGAAGGTCCAGTATTAGATTGTATATAAGATAGTAGGACATAATAATTCCGGATATGAGCACAATAAGGTAGATCACCCCCATTCGGAACCAGGGGACGGTGGGAAGATAATTATTCCAGGTCGCTCCGATATTAGGCAGGCTACCGGCAACCAGTACATACAGAAAAGGTGCAATTAAAAGCCGACCGATAATCCTGACGATGCGCTGTACTTTTTTCGGTAGTAAAATAGTGACCGTATCTATTCCGATATGCCCTTCATCCTTCATAACAGCAGCTGAACCGATGAAGACAATAAAAACAAAAATGTATTCTGACAGCTCCTGCGACCAGGAAGACGGGATCACCAGGATATTTCTAAAGACAATGGTCGTCATTACCAGCAGAAACATGATGAGCAGGACAAGTGCATTTATCAGTTCAAGCACTTTCTTCATTTCTCAGCTCCTTGTATTGATTACTGACGTAAATGTCCATGGAAAAAAAGTACGCCACAGCCTGAAAACCGTGGCGTACTGAATAGGTTACACTGTTCCTTTATAGAACCGGAGGCACGAAGGTCCTATAGTTTCTGCAGCTGCTCATACAGCCCGGGTTTCCACGCTTCACGTCCCAGCTTCTGCAACACCGGTTCAACCGCTTTCTGGAACTCATTCTTGTCTACCTCAATCAGCTCCATACCGAGATCATCCACAAGCTGTTTGACATACTGGGCGTCTCCATCTCGAGTAAGATCGTTGGCATAGTCAGTGGCTTCCTTCATCGCCTCAAGGATCATTTTCTGATCCGCAGGAGTCTGCCTGTCAAACCAGATGTTTGACATAAGGAAACGGGCAGCAGAGAATATATGCTCTGTTTTAACCAAGTATTTCTGGACTTCATAAAACTTGTAATTTAAAATGGTCTCGGGAGGATTCTCCTGCGCAGCTACGGTACCGGTCTGGAGCGCAAGATACACCTCGGAGAAATTGATTGGCGTAGGCAGCGCACCGAGCTGTTCCCATGCCATCATCCAGGATTCAAGTTGAGGCAGGCGGATCTTCAGCCCCCTGACATCGGCGACGCTGCGGATGGGTTTGTTAGCGGTCAGGTAGCGAGCGCCCCGAAGGACTACACCCACAGTCTTTACACCCCGTTCCTCTTCGATCAGATCAGAGATCTCTTTTCCCAGAGGTCCGTTCCAGTAAGCCCAGAACTGGTCCACGTTCTTGAAGATATAGGGAACCTCGGAACAGAAATATTCGGGATAGAACTGTCCGATATCACCGGAACCGTTGGCCCCAAACTCGACGGAGCCGTCGATCAGCTGCTCGAAGGTTTCGCGCTCATTACCCATCGCACCGCCGGTATGAATGATGACCTCGAAGCGGCCGTTGCTCTTTTCTTCGACGATCTTCTTGAAAAGATCCAGACCCTTATCCTGGGGCGAATCGTCCGGAAAGGTCGAAGCGACATTGATTATCTGGGTCTTCGCAGCACCTTCTCCGGCACCTCCGGCCAGAACCGGAACGGCAGCGAAAAATGCTGCAATCACACATAGCACAAAAATTTTCTTTAACATCTTTTCCTCCCTTGATACTTTGGTACAATAATGTACCGCAAAAAAATTGTACTATCCCTTATATGTGCTGTCAAGAAATAGTTCCTATTTCGCCTGTGATTGTACAAAATTCCACAGTATTCACTCGATCAGTACAGTGAATGTTCACGATAGGCTTCATACATGGCTATAACGTTCTCTACCGGTACATCCGGCTGAATGTTATGCACCTGAGCAAAAATATATCTGCCTCCTTTTTTAAAGACCTCCATATTCCGTCCGACCTCTTCCCTTACCAGGGCCGGCGAGGCCGACGGTAGAACAGCCTGGGTATCTATTCCTCCGCCCCAGAAAACGATCCTGCTGCCGAACTCCTCCTTCAGCTCACCGGGGTCCATACCTGCAGCGGAAACCTGGACGGGATTCAGAGCGTCGATTCCGATCTCGATAAAATCTTCAATCAAGGGACGGACTGCGCCGCAGGAATGTAGCAGGACCCTGCAACCGTATTTTTTAATCTCCTCTACGTAGCGGGCATGACGGGGCTTGATAAACTCGCGGTAAGTATCGGGAGATATCAGCAGGGATTCCTGGGTGCCTAGATCGTCGGCGAATTTGACGACATCAATTGACCCGCCGATCCGGTCCATCACAAAGCGAAACACATCAAGGTTCCATTCCAAGACCCGGTCGAGGAATTCATGCGAGAACACCGGATCGGATACAAGGTCCATGTAGAAGTCGGCGACCCCCCGTATCCACGAAGGCAACCCGAAGCTGACCTCCCGCAGGCCTTCCAGGACCAGAGCATACCTTCCTGCATAGCTGCTGATTCGTTCCTCCAGACCAGCCACCCGGTATTCGGAACGGGGGTCAGGCCATTCAAACAGCGACAATGCCTGCCGGGGATTATCGACCCGAAGAGGATGGGCCTTCATGGTATAGTACTGCCCGTCAAAAACCCTCCCTATTCTCCACTGATCATAGAAGAGACCGTCCTTACCCTCTTTCCACGGACCGGATTCCCGGATATAGATTGTACGCGTATCAGCGCCAAAATATTCCAGAATACGCTCGTCAGGTACCACTACCTGTTGATCAAGAGCAATTATGCTGCTCTCAGTAAAGGGGAAGCCCAGGGCTTCGCACAATTTCTTTTCGACCTTCCAGTGCATGGTGGAATTGTTGATACCACCGATATCAAGGGGAACTTTGGTGGGGAGGTTGCCATCGAAGACTGTCTGAACGCAGATTTTACTGTCGGCCATAGGATACTCTCTTTTTTGGTTGGCTGTCTGATGTAGCATTATTCCTTGAGAGTATCACCGATTCACGGCGGCGTCAAAAAATCTTCCGTATTACTTTGGTAAACTCAAGGGCCAGGATCCTGTGAGACTCCTCTTCCAGGTGGATTCCGTCAACCGGACTCGACTCGATCAGTTCAGCGGCATCCAGGAAATGGCACCCCCGTTCAAGCGCCACCTGACGGTAATGCCTGCCCAGCAGCAACGACTTTTCCCGGGCCCCCGAAAACATCTCCGCAAAGTCTGACAGCGGGCCTATCCTGGCCGGACTTACCAGAAGCAGCTGGGGATTTTTTCCCCCTGGCCCCGCGTTGCTGCCAAGCACGGCGGCGACAAGCCTGTCCATTGCCCTGCTGATATCATAAGCTGACAGGGAAAAACGCATTTTCAGATCGTTTGTTCCCAGCATCATGAGTACAAGGTCGACGGGTCTGTGGGTTTCCAGACAGGGGATCAGATAGCCCAATCCGTTTTTACCTCCCCCGGATACATGGTCGTCGAAGGCAGTCGTCCGTCCGTTAAGGCCCTCCTCGATAATCTCATGAACGGTACTGAACATGGCCTGAAGCCTCCCGGTCCAACGGATATCTTTTCCGTAGCGGGATTTGTCCCGGGGATTCCACCCCCAGGTATTTGAATCACCGAAGCATAGAATACGGGCCATGGCATGATCCTCCGGTTAACCATACCCCATGGGATATGAGGGGTCAATCTTTATTGTCCCCTGTCTTATTGCTCCAGCGGTTCCAGGGCACGGGGGAACAGGCCGTTTGCCCAGGCCAGAAACAGACCGTAATTCAGGACCGGAACTCCGGCGTCTTTGAAGGCGTCGAGGCGTGTCATGACCTTCGTGCGGGTGAGCATGCAGGAGGCGCACATTATTACAAGATCCAGATTCTCCAGCTCTTCCTTTTCCGGCATCCGGCGGCTGAAGATAAACTCCGCGTCCCGGCGTACCATCTGGCGAAAGAGACGCGGGATTTTTACCGTTCCGATATCGTCCGCCTGCCGATGATGGGAACAGCTCTCCAGCATGAGTATTCTGGGAGCCGGTTTCATATTATCAAGAGCAGCGAGTCCCGGGTTGTACCTGTCCAGCTCTCCCTTTTTGCGGGCAAAGAGGATGCTGAAACTCGTAAGGGGCTGGTCCTCCGGAATGTCCGCAGCTACCTTGTGGAAAGCCTGGCTGTCGGTAATCACCAGCTTTGGAGGCTCTCGAAGAGCCTGGTAAAACCGAAAAAGCTCCCGCTCCTTTACCACCAGGGAGGCGCAGTCCCGGTCCAGGGCGTCCCGCAGTGTCTCCACCTGAGGCAGGATGAGGCGCCCTTTCGGGGCCGCAAGATCGATAGGGGTTACCAGGATTATCAGATCGCCCTCGCTGACAAGCCCCTCCAGGGGTGTAGGTTCGGCTGCCGGGGCGATTTTTCCGATTGCCGTAATCAGTTCGGTAATCCCCTTGGCTTCAGGGCTCTCAACGCGAAAGCCCCCGGCATTTTCCAGCCAGTTTCGCTTCGTTTCGTCAAGGGTTTCCCTGCCATGGGTCAGTACGAGCAGAGTCGGTGCCTTGGCCGTTTTAGCGTCTTTACCAAAAAGCCGGGAGTAAAGCAGCTCTTCTGCATCAGTCGGGCCCAGGTGACCCGGACTTACCATGATAACCATGTCGGCGCTTTTGGTCCGCTCCATGGCAGCCTTTATGCGCAGGGTCCCCAGCTCGCCTTCGTCGTCGATGCCGGCGGTATCCACAATCGCCGCGGGTCCCAGACCAGGGATTTCGAAACTCCGGGTCACAGGGTCGGTGGTCGTTCCCGGCTGCTCAGAAACTATTGCCACGTTCTTCCCAAAGAGGGCGTTCATCAGTGAGCTTTTACCGGCGTTACGGATTCCCAGAAGTACGATCCGCGACTGTTCCGCCAGGGGTGTTGATTTCATATTCCTGCCTCGTTCTTCAAAAGGATTGCCCAACAAGCTCTTCCGGGCTTAGCCACCCGTCCAGAAGAGCCGGATCCAGGGATAATATTTCAGACGCCCGTCGCCGGAATTCCCCTAGGTCCCGGGGCGGCTGGGCAGAAAACTCCTTGATCAGGGGTTTCAGCCGATGATACCCCAGCTTCGGCAGAAGGGCGTTCAGGAGAGCCGGGGATGAAGCAAGGTTTGCTTCCATCCGTCCGGTGTTGATCTTTACCTCGTCCAGAAAGCGGCAGAGGGCTTTCAGGGCAGAGGAAAGGGCTGCTTCCTGACGAAAAATGCTCTCGGCCAGAAAGGGAAGCATGGCATTCAGCTGCAGCCGGGATTCCCGGGCATAGACACTTGCGGTTCTCCCCTCCCCTTCCACGCGCAGGGCAAGACCCTGGACAAACTCGAGGAGCACGGGGTTCACCTTTACCGGCATAATGCTGGAGCCCCACTGGAGCTCGGGATGCTGAAACTCCCCCACCGGGCTGCTGCTGTAATAGAGAAGGTCTCCTGTAATGGTCAGCAGGTTACCGGCTGCCAGGGCGTAGCCCGAGGCCAGCTCCGCCAGGGAATCCTTGTGGGCCACCGCGTCGGGAAGGTTCTGACTCCGCGCCAGAGGCAGCCCGGTAAGGGTCCGCAGGGTCCGGAGGGCATCGTTCATGTAGTCCCGGGGAGCGTTGAAGCAGGTCCCGATGGCTGTCCCCCCCAGGGGAACTTCCCGTACGCGCTCTGCAAGCTTGGAGAGTCGCCAGCGGTCCCGCTCCGCCATCCCCGCCCAGGAACCGAAGAGCTGCCCCAGGCCGAGGGGCAGGGCATCCTGCATCTCCGTGCGGCCGGTCATCAGTATGCCGTCATATTCCGTCTCCAGGCTGACGAGTTTTTCCTGCAGGGCGATTACATGCTTCTCTATTTCTCCCAAGCCGCGGAGCAGAGCCACATTGACGGCTGTCGCGAAGGTATCGTTGGTGGACTGAAACCTTGCCAGATCCTCCAGGGGATCCAGGACAGCGCCGCAGAACTGCTCCACAAGAGAGGAGATAACCTCATTTATATTCAGATGGATACTGGTTCCCGCCCCGCCCTGGGACAGGGAGAGGGGAAAGGCGTCATCATGGTCTCCCCGGATAATTGCAGTGCAGGCGGAGGCAATGGCTGCAGCGGCCTCCTCCGTCCAGAGTTCAGGCTCATAGCGGTGGACAGCCGCCAGTACAGCCTCCTTGACCTCTCCATAGGCCCGGATCAGCTGCCGGGGAAGCCTACCGGGTCCGAAGTTCTCCAGGGCTTTCGCGGTCTCCTGTTTCCACAGCCTGCTCATACAGATGCCCTCGAGTCTGTACGGTCATGAATAACACGCCCGTCGGCCCGGTCAAAATCCAGCTTCCGTCCCACCAGGGCGACCCGTCCCGACAGACAACCGATACAGTGCAGGCCGTCCTCATCCAGACAGATCTTCCCCGGATACAGCAGGTAGTGGGGCTTTACCTCCACAGGGCTGATGTTCGGCATGAGTACGTTGGCGCCAGCGCGGAGCATTCTTTCCCTGCCGTCGGGTTCGAGACTTCCGGCGGCGGTGGTGGCCGGAATGTGGGCTTTGGGGCAGGCGATGCGCAGCATTGCCGTGGCAAGGAGGGTTTTTTTTAAAGGGACCTGTGGAGTCTCCGCCAGCGGGGTTGCCGGATGGGGAATATAGGGGCCGATCCCGATCATGTCCAGTTCCAGTTCCCGGGCAAGGCGGATATTCCGTAAAGTCAGCTCATCGTCCTCCCCGGGTAGTCCCACCATAAAGCCGGAACCTGTCTGAAACCCGAGGCTGCGCAGGTCGTCAAGGGCCTTGAGCCTTCGCTCCAGGTTGACGCCGTTCCTCAGGTAACGATGCAATTCCGGATCCGAAGTTTCGAAGCGCAGCAGATACCTGTCCGCCCCGGCGTCCTTCAGGGCCGCGTAGTCCTCCCGGGAGAGGATGCCGCAGCTCAAGGTTACAGCCGCCATTCCGCCGGTCCGCTTTTTTATTCCCCGGACAAGTCGGCACATCCGATCGGTACCAAACTCCGGGTCTTCCCCGCCCTGAAGAACGAAGGTACGCAGCCCCCGGGAAAATCCTGCGTCAACGGCGGCATAGATCATCCGGTCATCAAGACGGTAGCGTTCGACCCGGGCATTGTCCCTGCGGATTCCGCAGTAGAGGCAGTTACAGCTGCAGTGGTTGCTGTATTCCAGGAGTCCCCGCAGAAATACGGAGTCGCCGAAATGCTTCCGGGTCAGATCCATAGCCGCCGCGCTGAGCTCCTGGAGCCTGCCCTGCCGGAAGAGCTCCTCCCAGCGGGAGATATCAGACATAGATATCCCTCTCGCCGCCGACTACCCGGGCGCTGTTCTCCCTGATCATGGAGGCTATGGAATCCTGCTGATCCGCGGCGATTCTCTCTATAAGGGAAATCCCTTTCCTTTTCAGTTCTTCAGGGGCGTAGTCCTCCAGGTACTCTGCGAAGGTGGCAAGTCCGTTGGGCAGGCAGAACTGCTTGATCAGTCCCGGCTTCGCCAGGTCCATAAAGTCGCTTCCCGTACGCCCCATCCTGTAACAACCGGTACAGAAGGAGGGAACCAGCCCGTAATCCGCCAGCTTGTCCACCACCTCCGCCAGGCTGCGGTGGTCCCCCAGGGAGAACTGGCTGTGGCTGAACTCCTCATCACGGCTCTGTTCTTCTCCGTAGCCACCGGGGTTTGTCCGGGACCCGGCAGAAACCTGGCTTACACCGTAGCGGAAGAGTTCGCTCCGCAGCTGTGCCGATTCCCGGGTGGAGAGAATAATCCCTGTATAGGGCAGGGTGAGCCGTAAAACCGCTACGAGCTTTTTGAAATCCAGGTCAGAAACGGGATATGGAATGGCTTCGCTTACCGGGGCTCCCGAAGCCGGTTCAAGACGGGGCACGCTGACGGTATGGGGCCCGCAGCCGAAGCGTTCCTCCAGATGGACGGAGTGCATCAGCATGGAGAGAACCTCCCTGCGATAGTCCGCAAGACCGAAGAGGACCCCAAGGCCCACATCGTCGATTCCCGCTTCCATGGCCCGGTCCATTACCTCGAGACGCCAGTGGTAGTCCGCCTTGGGCCCCGACGGATGGTACTGTTGGTACAGGTCCGGATCATAGGTCTCCTGGAAACAGGTATAGGTCCCGATTTTCCCCTCCTTGAGGCGCCGGAAATTGTCCACCGACATGGGGGCAAGTTCAACGTTTATGCGCCGGATGGAGGAGTTCTTCTCATCCCTGACCGAATACATGGTCTCCAGGGCCATGAGGGTGTAGTCCATGGTATATTCGGCGGCCTCGCCGGTAAGAAGAAGGAGCCGTTTATGGCCCTGGCGCAGGAGTTCCAGGGTCTCCGCTGCAATCTCCTTCCGTGTTAGGGTCACACGGGTCAGGTCCTTGTTGCTTCTGCGGAATCCGCAGTAGAGGCAGTCGTTGCAGCACTTGTTGCCCGCATAGAGGGGGGCGAACAACACCATCCTTGGACCGTAGATCTCCTGCTTTACAAAGGCTGCCGCAGAAAGCAGGTCCTGTACCGCTTCCCGGCTGGAGCAGGCGAGCAGTTCGGCGGCTTCCTCCAGATCAAGACCTTTAAGCTCCCTGGCTTTTGACAGGATTTCCCGTCGCCTTCCCTCGTCGGGCTCGTTGAGAGTGCCCAGGCGTTCAAGCCTTTCCTGGTCAATAAAATCAGGCTTTGTCTTCAGTTTCGTCATCAGCGTCCTCCCGGTACTTGGTGAGAACGGATTTAACCTGGACCTTTTCGAGACGCCCAAGCTTTCCCGTCAGCGCGCCTATCTCGTCGGTTGTGCCTTCCACAACAAGAGAGATGACGTGAATACCCTTGTGCCGCAGGGGAAGTCCCTGACGGGCCAGTATTAACTCGCCGAAGTCGGAGAGGATCGTGTTCATGGTCCGCACGGAATCTCTGGATTCAAGCAGAATAGAAACGACGCCCAAACGCTTTTCCATCAGATTAGTACCTCCGGATCAGGAATGGAAAGATTGGAAGCCTTGAAGGACCTTGGTCCGTTCTCAGCATTCGATAAAGTTTTAGCGAATCATTTCCGTTCTGTCAAGTCCGGAAATAAATTTTTCACGTAATATTGAGATTGTATGCTGCATCCATTAAACTTGTATGGTATCATACATATGATCTCATCTTTGTATGCAAGATCAACAGTTTATAGGTAATATCAGGATACGAAAGGAGCACATAATGAAAGCCCTGCAACTGAAAGAGTACAATCATCTGGAAATAGTCGACGCGCCGAAGCCCTCCCCCAAGGCAGGAGAGGTTCTTATCAAAGTCAAGGCCTGCGGAATCTGCGGCAGCGACATCCACGGCCTTGACGGCAGCACCGGTCGACGGATCCCCCCGCTGATCATGGGGCACGAAGCCTCAGGTATCATCGAAGAACTCGGCCCCGGGGTAAAAGGGTACGCCAAGGGCGATCGGGTTACCTTTGATTCCACCCTCTTCTGCGGCGAGTGCCGCTACTGCAGGGAAGGACACTTCAATTTCTGCGAAAACCGTCAGGTTCTTGGCGTTGCCTGTGACGAGTATCCCCGGGATGGAGCCTTCGCCGATTATGTAGTGGTGCCGGCCATAGTACTGTACCCCATGCCGGATGAGGTAAGCTTCGTTCAGGCCGCCATGATCGAACCCCTGGCAGTGGCCGTCCACGGGGTCAGCATTACCCCAATAACTATCGGCGACACTGCTCTTTTGATGGGCGCCGGCATTATCGGGCTTCTGACCCTGCAGGTTCTGCGCACCGCCGGCTGCGGACGCATCTATGTGGCAGACGTGGACGAGGGACGCCTGAAGCAAGCCATGGATTTCGGCGCCACTGGAACTTTCAATCCCAAAAAGGACGACATCCCCGCAGAAATGAAAAAACTGACCGGCGGCCTGGGAGCCCAGATTGCCCTGGACGCGGTAGGTATCGAGAGTACCGTGCATGCCTGTCTCTACAGCGTCCGCAAGGGCGGTAACGTTACGGCCATTGGAAACCTGGCGCCTGAGATCACGCTGCCTCTGCAGCACATCGTATCCCACCAGATAACCTTACGGGGGTCCAACGCCTCCTCCGGCGAGTTTGCATCCTCTCTGCAGCTGATTCAGAGCGGACGGGTTGATGTGGACTCACTGATCTCCAAGGTCGCAGCCCTGGAGGAAGGGGCCGACTATTTCACGAGGCTCTACAACCGGGAAGCCGGACTCATGAAGGTAATCCTGGAACCCTGAAACAAACACAGCAAGGAGAACGCAGTTTATGGCAACATCCATGTTTGATTTAAGCGGAAAAATAGCTCTGGTAACCGGCGCAAGCCGTGGACTTGGCCTGGCCATCGCCAAAGCCCTGGCGGAAGCCGGGGCCGATCTGGCTGTTACCAGCCGGAAGGAATCCTCCCTGGAAGGTACCTGCAAAGAGATAGAAGCCCTGGGCAGACGCGCACTGCCGGTGGCCCTGGATGTCCGGGACCTGGACAGCATCGACAAAGCAACCGACAAGGTTATTGCGGAGTACGGAAGAATCGACATCCTGGTGAACAACGCAGGCTGCAACGTGCGCAAACCCACCATCGAGATGAGCGGCGAAGAGTGGGACATGGTGCTGGACACCAACCTCAAGGGCGCCTTCTTCATGTGCGCCGCGGTGGCAAAAAAATCGATGCTGAAGCAGAAGTACGGACGGATTATCAACATCGGTTCCGGAACCAGCAAGTTCGGGTCCGGCGGTATCGGACCTTACTGCGCGAGCCGGGGAGGCATCCGGCAACTGAGCCAGAGCCTTGCCGATGAGTGGGGCAACGACGGTATTAACGTCAACACCCTGGGTCCCGGCTGGTTCAAAACGGAGCAGACCAGGGTCCTCTACGAAAACCAGGCCTGGGTGGACTACATCGTGGACCGCATCCCCAAAAAGCGGGTGGGAAAACCCGAGGACCTTGCGGGTATGGCGGTCTTCCTGGCTTCCGAGGCCTCGGAATATGTGACAGGACAGCTTATGATGGTGGACGGCGGGCTTACCACCGGAGCCATGAAGGTGACTGTTTAGAAAAAAGCCGGCGTCTTCGCAACGCCGGCTTTTTTATTCCCTGCAATACTTTTCAAGGGTCCGGGCCACAGCCCCCGGACCTTTCAGCATCTCCCCGAACATGCCGGAGATCTTTTCAGACAGACCGCTTTCAACCAGGTCGATGCCGAAGAGCTTTTCATCCGACAGAATCGGCTTGAGGTTCTCCGTATAGGGACCGGAATCTCCCAGGGAAATTCCGGCAAGCTTCTCCTGCAGCGCCGGTCCCAGAGGGTCTGGACTGATCTCGAAGGGAATTCCCTCATCGTCGACCCCCAGCAGATAGCGCAGCCAGCCGGCGATAAAGAGTGGAATATAGACAAGCCCCTGAAGGGCATCAGCATCTTGTGCAGCGTAGGTCTTCAGGGTGACCCCGAAGCGCACGGGAACCTTCTGGGAGGTATCCCAGGCGATTCGCTGCGGCATATCCGGCACAAAGGGGTTGGGAAAGCGCTTTGTCAGCACCTCGCGGACAAATTTTTGCGGATCGATTATCCCCGGATGGGCCGCCACCGGAAGTCCCTCATCGTAAGCCAGGCGGGTTACAAAACTCCTTAAAATGGGATTCTTCATCTCCTCATAAATTCTGTCATAGCCCAGAAGGCAACCGAATATGGCCAGGGTGGTATGAAGGGGATTAAGACCGGTACAGACCTTCATGGTCTCCACCTTGTCCACGGTGTCCCGGTCGGTAAAGATTACCCCCGCCTTCTCGAGAGCGGGTCTGCCATTGGGAAAGGAGTCCTCGATGACCAGGTACTCCGCCTCCTCGAGATTGACAAAGGTGGTGGCCTTCGAGCCTTTGGCCGTGGTTATGATATCCCCGCTCTCATACCCGTCGCCAATCAGCATCTCTCTGACCTGTTCCGAAGGCTTCGGCACAATCCTGTCTATCATTGACCAGGGAAAGGAGACCTTTGCCGGGTCAGCGATATAGTCCAGAAAAGCCTTTTCCACACTCCCCGCCTTTACCCAGCTTTCCGCTATTTCGTGAACGGAATTGAAAAGCTTAAGGCCGTTGTGGGAAAAGTTATCCATGCTCACCAGAGCGAGGGGGGCAGCCCCCGCCAGGTAGCGGCGATACAGAAGAGATGCGATAAGGACCATAAGGTGTCCCGGCTGTTCTGGAGGCGCCAGCAGTGCGGAAGCAAGCGCGGGGGCATAGTCCCCGGAGGTATCTTTAAGGGAGTAGGCCTTCTCCGTGGCGGCCAGGCTGGCCATCTGCAGCGAGGGGTTCTCGAAAAGCCTTATGAGCTGCGGCAGTTCGGAGTTCGTTTTAATAAAGGCCGCCACACTTGCCAGAACCTGCTTGTCCACACTTCCGTCGGCATGCAGGCTTACAGCCACATTCAGGCTGTCATGAGGACGGAATACCCTGTCCACCACCTCTTCGTCCCAGGAGGAACAGATAATCATGCCCCGGTCCGAGTGACCGGCATCCAGCAGCCTCTGCTGCAGCATTGCCAGGTAGCCCCTGGCGATATTGCCGGAGCCGAAATGGACCCAGACTGGATAGGCCAGGGTTGCAGCCCTGACCTCTTCAATATTGTGTTTCGGCAGCTGATACCCGCCGGCCTTCCACTGCGGGATATCCTTTTTAAGTCCTTCCAGTGTAAGCTTCACGCCTTTTCCCCCTTCTCGACAGCTTCCCATAATCCCAGAATATATGCGACTCCTATAGCCCGATCATACAGGCCATACCCTGGTCTCGCGGTTTCTCCCCATATCATTCGACCATGATCAGGCCGAACAATACCGGAGAAATTGATTTCATGAAAAGTTTTTATTATCTCGTACATATCCAGGGACCCTTCTGTTGAGAGGTGAGCAGATTCGTCAAAATCCCGTTTGCCTCGCTCTTCCCTGTAGAGAATATTGCGGATATGTGCAAAATATATTCGATTACCAAAGCGGCGTATCATTGCAGGCAGATCGTTCTGCCGGTTTGCCCCAAGAGACCCGGTGCAGAAGGTAAGGCCGCTCCAAGGGCTGTTGGACATAGAGAACAGCCGCGCGATTTTCTCTTCGGAGACAACAATACGCGGAAGACCGAAGACCGACCATGGTGGATCATCCGGATGGAGGGCCATCCTGACACCGTACTTCTCGCATGCTGGTATTATTGAATCAAGAAAATATTTGAGGTTCTGGAAAAGATCGTCCTCAGTGAACCCTTTATAAGCAGTAAACAGCTCTTCGAGGATGTTCAGACGCTCAGGTTCCCATCCCGGGAGTGAGAAGCCGTCAGCCCTGGATTCCATGTGGGCCAGCATCCCCATGGGATCCACCTTCTCTACCATCTCCGCTTCGTAGGCCAACACTGTAGCATCATCAACAAGACACTTCGCAAGATCCGAACGGATCCAGTCGAATACCGGCATAAAATTATAGCAGATAAGATGGATACCATGGCTGGAAAGATTCTTCATTGTCCGGATATAATTTTCAATATACCGGTCGCGTTCCGGCCTGCCAAGCTTGATATCCTCATGAACATTAACGCTCTCTATACCTTCAAGTTGCAGCCCTGCCGCTTCCACCTGCTCCTTACAGGCGGCGATTTCTTCTGCAGGCCAGACCTTGCCCACCGGAATATCCGGCAGGGAGGTAACCACGCCCCGGACTCCCGGAACCTGGCGGATATATTTCAGGGGGACACTGTCATGATCGCCCCCGAACCAGCGCAGAGTCATTTTCATGCTAATTATCCTTTAGTCACCAAATGTAAGTACAACTTTACCTGTTTTCTCACGATTATCTTCAAGCAATGCAAAGGCATGCCTGAACTCAGAATAAGGCATGACATGAGAAATCATTTTATCCACATTGTCAAGAAACATGGGAAAGTCCTGAATCACTTCAGTAAATTTTTTTGTCTGCAGCCGGGTACCGTAAATGCCAAGCTCTTTGGAGGAAATCTCAAGTAAAGGAATATCTGCAGGATAATTAGCAAATCCCATGGAGACCACACGTCCGGCAACTGATGCAATGTGTACGGCCTCTGATAAAATTGAAGGGATCCCAACTGCATCGAAGACAACATTAGCCCCCATCCCGGCAGAAATCTTGTTAACAAACTCTTCAGAGGAGGTCTTCCCGGGATTGATAGTATAATCTGCTCCGAAAGACCTTGCCATCTCGAGTCTGTCATCCCGAATATCTGCAACAATGCAACTTGCACCAAGCCTTTTTGCCCTGTCGAGCACCACAAGTCCGGTCGGGCCCGCCCCGTATATCAGAACCAAGTCACCTGAAAGAACACCACCGCGCCAGACAGCCTGGTACCCGATAGTGTAAGGTTCAATCATAACCGCCCGGGGAAAGCTGATTTCTGCGGGTATTCTATGAAGATTTTCTGCAGAAACACAAAAATATTCCTGAAATCCTCCGTCGACATGAACTCCCCGGACTTTAAGTGTCTGGCAGACATTACCTCTGCCTAATCTGCAGGCATAACAGGTACCACAGTATTCAATTGGATCCAGAACAACATGGTCTCCCAAGGAAAGGTCTGTTACGTCTGATCCCGTAGCGACAACAGAACCGACTACTTCGTGTCCCAATACTCTGGGATATACAGCCACAGGGGAAGTTCCATGGAAGATATGCATATCAGAGCCGCAAATACCAACTGCCTCCACTTTGACAAGAACATCTTCCGATGAGGATATTTCCGGCAAAGGCTTATCAATAAGCTCCATTTCCCCGGGTTCCGGAACCTGTATAGCTTTCATGCTATTCCTTTATCGATATTATATTCTCTGCGGGAACTCTTTTTAAAGAGTGAGGATTTCTTCCCAGATACCGTCATCAACCAGAATACCGTTTTCGGCATGATTTTTTCGTGCTTTTACATAGTCTTCACCAGGAAAGATAATACCCATGGAATTTTCTGACAGGGCTGAACCTTTTATATGCGTAATTGCTTTCTCGATCGTCTTCTTCAATTCAGCTTCTGCACATGCTTTCTTCGGATCGATGATAATAAAAACCTGTGAAGCACCGCCACAGCTCCCTTTTCCAATGGTATCGATATCAGCAGCACCAATACCGTCGGAGAGCACAGCGCCCAGAACATCAAGCATAAAAGCAAAGCTCGATCCCTTCCAGTAACCCATCGGAAGGATTCGCATAGACTCCTCAATGGGACCAGGCTCATCGGTTATATTTCCATTTTTATCAAACCCGCCCGGAAAGGGTAGCCTTTTTCCAGCCAAACGAGTTACCTGAAGCTTGCCGTATGCATATTGCGACATTGCCATATCCAGCATAATGGGATTATCAACACCAGGCATTGCCATAACAAAGGGGTTATTCCCAAGTTTACAATCCTTGCCACCCCAGGGCGGCATACAGGATTCGGTGTTTGTCCAGGAAATGGCAATGTAACCGCGTTCTGCTGCGTATAAGCCGTAGCTCCCCCCCCGCATCCAGTGTGTAGTATTTTTAATACCGACCATACCAATACCATACTTTTCTGCGAGCTCCATTCCACAGTCGGTAGCATGCAGTGCGTTCAGAATACCAGGCCCCATATTGCCGTTAAAGACCTTGACTGCTCCAAACTCTTTCTCAAGACTCGGTTCGGCATTAATATCCACCCAGCCCTTTTTTACATAATCAACAAATCTCGCAACCCGGTTTGACCCGTGGGAGTATATTCCATCATTACTCGATTCGGTATGAACACGGGCACAAACTTCTGCTTTCTCATCCGGCATACCGTACTTTATAAATACTTTCTTTATCTGTGATTTCATCACATCAAAGGAGACACGCATACAGAAACCTCTTACTATAGAATTAGCCGAACACAAGATTCGGAAGAAACAATACAATTTGCGGAAAAAACGCGAGAACAATAACAAGAAGAGCCACAGCCAGAATAAATGGAAGCGCCTCTTTTGCATAAACTTCAATGGGACATCCAAGCAGGGAGCATGCCGTGTACATGGTTACTCCGACAGGTGGAGTCATTCCGCCCATGGTATTCACAAGGAAAAAGAGCATACCAAAATGAACCGGATCAAACCCGACCTCAGTTACAATAGGGAGAAAAATCGGGACCAGGATCAGAACATTAACTGTGGCTTCCATAATCATTCCGATAAAAAAGAGGAAAATCAGGATGATAAAAAGAACCACATATGGTCCGGCAGCAACGGTATTGATAAATCCTGCAAGAGTTTGGGGAAGCTGATCATATACAACGGCGTAACCGAAAATTGACGAGCAGATAATTATCAGCATTACAATACTGATATCCTTTGCCGAGTGCTTAAGTACTTCCGCAAGCTTTGGCATGGTAAGTTCTTTATATACGAACTTTCCTATTACAAACGCGTAGACAACCGCAAACGCACCTGCTTCCGATGCAGTAAAAAGACCAAAACGTATACCTACAATAAGAATGACAGGGAACAGGAGCGCCCATAAATTGTGGTAAATCCCCGAGACAACTTCTTTGGGAGAGGAAGGGCGATCCTGTTCTGCTGCATAGTTTCTTTTTCTGGAGATAATATAGACCGCTATCATAAGGAATATCATAGTCAGAAGGCCTGGAACAATACCGGCCAGAAAAAGTTTTCCGATGGAGACTTCACCGACAACACCAAAAAGAATAAGTCCGATGCTTGGTGGAATCGTTGCAGTTACAAGTCCCCCCATAGCAAGTATCGCAGCAGTAAATCCTCTGGAAAAGCCTTTTTTTTCCATATCCGGGCCAAGAATCCTGCATTCCATGGCAGCATCCGCGGTTGCCGACCCGGAAATACCACCCATCAGCGCGCTCAGAACCACGGATACCTGAGCAAGCCCTCCGTACATGTGACCGGTCAGTACTTTCGAAAAGGCAATCAATCTTCGGGTAATCCCGGTTTCATTCATCAGATTTCCAGCCAGAACAAAAAACGGAACCGCAAGAAGAGGAAAGGACTGAGTGCTGGTAACCATCCGCTGGATAACAACCTGAAGCGGAAGACTTTCACTTACAAAAAAGAGAAGGCTCGATATGCCTATTGTAAATGCGACAGGCATTCCCAGCACAAGGAGCAGAATAAAAGATAGTACCAGTAATATCATCCTGCATCCCCTCTCATCTGCTTACGAATCTGGAAATATGCAACCGTATGCGTTGCACAACGGTCAATCCCATGAGAAACGCACCGACCGGAGCGCTGAGTGTGACAAAGGAGTAGCTCAATATCGGAATGGTATTAAACGTCCGTTTATAATTCTGCAAACAGAGCTTGGTGCCGAAATAGAAAATCAGCAGTACAAAACCGAATATCAGAATGTCAAGTACCAGCATTAAACCCTGCCGGATTTTCGCGGGGAGTCTGTTGATAAGCATGTCCACGCCTACATGACTATCGGTTCTGAGAGCAAGATCGGCTCCGATAAAGCAAACCCAGGAAAAGAGAAGCTGGGCAATATCTATAGACCAGGCCACAGAGACACCAAACCAGCGCAGACTCGCCGCTATAAATACCAGGAGAATAAGCATGGCAAGCATTACTACTACAAGCCGCTCTTCCAACAGTTTTAATCTCATATTCAGCCTCACTAATCAAATCCCGGCAGGCAGAGTGGCCAGCATCCATCTGCACACCTGCCGGGACACACGATTTTTTTCGAAGGTTTATCAGATCAACGTCCCAGATCAGCGTCGATCTGGTCTTTCAGAGCCCTGTATCCGACTGCATCATAGGTATTTTCCGCTGCTTTCCTGAAAGCGGCTACATCACAGTCAACAATCTCAAGTCCCTTACTTACAAGCGATTTCTCGAACTCTTTCTCTTTTGCAACAACCTGTTCAGAGGCATACTTGCCGCCGTTATATGCCTCTTCTTCTACTATAGCCTGATACTCAGCAGGCAGGCTCTCAAACCACTTATTTGAAACAACCATACCAGTAAGCAGCTGAAAATGGGCTGTCTTGGAAAGATACTTGGTTACCTCATAAATGCTTGCCCCCAAAGCCGCCGAATAGTGAACTTCAACACCATCTATGACCTTCTGCTGCAACCCGGTATAGGCATCAGACCAGGGGATCACAGTCGGGTTAGCTCCCATATTCTTTACAGTCGCAGTAACAATTTCTGATCCGGAACTCCGTATTCGCTGCCCTGAAAGGTCGTCAGGGGTACGGATGGGTTTATTGGTAAAAAGATGCCGCGTACCCTGGTAGTAGTTAAAAGCAAGAATCTTCAGCCCGTCTTTGGCGAACTGATCTGCCAGATCCTTGAAAACTGACGTGTTCAAAAGCTTCAGGGATTCGTCATAATCCGCGACTAGGTAAGGAGCACCCAGAATACCAAAATCGCTGATATATGCAGACAGCCTGCCGGGATCAGTAATAATACCGACATCTGTTCCCACTTTTGCCTGTTCCAGAACATCCTCATCCTTACCAAGCTGGGCACTTGCAAAAAGACGAATGGTGACTGCTCCTCCGGTGCGCTCTTCCACATTTTTTTTAAATAACTGCAGTCCCTCATAGAGGGGATCCTTTTCTGTGAGAACTGTTCCCACATTCAGCCTGTAAGAACCATCACCCTTTTCGCTGGAACCATTGGCGATAAGCGGTAATACCGACAGAATGAGCAGCATCAGTGTCAGCAACATAGATATAGTCCGTTTTCCAAACATACTTCATCCTCCTTAATAGGTTCGAAAACTGGACTTATGGTACTACTGTTTCCTCCATGGCGCCATGTATGATATAATATCGTTTGTACTATCTTACTATTTACACGAGAAAAAGAATGCGGATTCCAGATGAAAACCGGTATATAAACATTTTTCCTCTGTTTGTTTATGTCGCAAACAGAAAATGCCCAATAAACTGGAAACTCAAGGGACCATCCATATTTAACCGACATAATCTGGTTCTGGTTTATAAAGGAAAAGCAGAAATAACATGTAATAAGCAGACATTTATGGTTGAACCCGGAAATTTAATCTATTTCAAGCCCGGAGATTATCGAAAAGGGCATACATTCGGAAGCAACCTTATGCAATGTTATACCGTTGAGTTTTATTACACTTTACCCACATTCAGTAACAACAGATGGGAATTGCATTCTCTTGATCTACCCTTTTTACCAGTAGAGCAGATTGAGGATCAGTTCCTGTTTTCTAGATTATTGGAACTTTTCTCCAGGTTTACCAAAACCTTTATTTCATCCTACAACAATAGAACGTCCCGCGGACGTGCGCTGTTTATGGAAATACTGTATTTACTGACCCAATGGAAAACCGAAAATTATATCTATGACAATATTCAGAAAGTTGAACAGGTTATCAATTATATGATGGAGCATTACACACAGCCAATAAAGCTGAAAGAGCTCGCTGACGTAATTTCAGTAAGTCCTTCCTATATCGGTTCCATTTTCAAATCGGTAACCGGGAAATC